>Ga0172368_10001782_pt1 | contig 28618 bp, 24 predicted proteins | sample Lak11m_FD_114540 | JGI IMG/M metagenome (GOLD analysis project Ga0172368, IMG submission 114540) | Freshwater microbial communities from Kabuno Bay, South-Kivu, Congo - kab_022012_11m | ecosystem: Environmental > Aquatic > Freshwater > Lake | place: Democratic Republic of the Congo: South-Kivu...
CAGAAACGATTAAAATTGCGCAGAACTTGAAAGTGTTTGTTCCTGAAGATAAAGTTGAATATTATGCTAACCTCGATAATCAAACGTCTCAAGAAAAAACTACCCATTCTTCCGTTGAAATAAATAAACGTTCGTGGACGTATTACAAAGTGAGAAGGGGAGACAATCTTTCATCAATCGCCACCAAATATAAAGTGACGCTATCCGATTTGAAGGATTGGAATAATCTTAGTTCAAACCATGTAAAACGTGGACAAAAACTAAAAATCAGCGTAGAAAGTAACCGAAACAATTTTGCTTCCGCAGATGAAAAATCTGAAAAAATGACTTCGACACAAAGAATTTTTAAATACAAAGTTCATCGCGGAGAATCGATTGGTAAGATTGCCGATAAATTTAATGTACGCATCAATCAACTGAGAAAGTGGAATAACCTTGCCGGCAATACCATTATGGCCGGACAAACATTGAAGATTTATAACAATGAACCGGCTTCATCAATGGGTGATGCTATCGCAAAAACTCCGGGTATTTTAACAAATTATGTTGTTAAAGGCGGAGAATCAATCGGACAGATTGCAGATCAATTTCATGTTGCTTCTTCTTCAATTAAAAAATGGAACAAGCTGAAAAACAATAAAATTCTAGCGGGACAGAAGTTGAAGATTTACAGCGATAGCGAACCTTCAACTAAAAAAATTGCTGAAGTTACCAAAAAGAAATCTTCTAAATCCGCATCGTACGTTGTTAGAAAAGGCGATTCACTCGACGTTATCGCAAAAAGAAATAAGCTGTCGATTAATGAATTGAAAGAATTAAACAACTTAGTTTCAAATAAAATTGTAGTTGGACAAAAATTAGTTTTAGATTAACCGTTCTTATTTTACTGAAAACCGTTAGGGGTGTTATCCCGCTTTTGTTGGATAACTGAGATCATACCCTTTAACCTGATCCGGCTAATACCGGCGTAGGGAAATGGAATTATTCATTTTATTTTAAGCCGTCCCTAACAAGACGGCTTTTTTTTTGGAGTAACCGTATATGAAACATTTTATATTTTTTATTTTACTATCCATCATCACTTTTGGGCAGCAGAAAATTGTTACCGGAAAAGTAGTTGATGCTGAAACGTTTCAGCTACTTTCTTCTGCAAATATCAGGATCATCAATTCCGATAAAGTTTTTAGCGCCGATGAACAAGGACGCTTTCGTCTTCAATTAGATGGAGCTATCCCCGTAATTGAAATATCGGTTTCACACATCGGATTTGAAACGAAAGAAGTTAGCGTATCGATAAACGACGCGGCGGAGGATTTAGTAGTTGAATTGGAAAGAAAAATAATTCCGGCTCAAACTGTTTTAGTTACCGCTTCCGTAAATAAAAAAGGGGAAACTCCGGCTACTTTTTCAGAAATATCCGGAAAAGAAATTGATAAGAAATACTCCGTACAAGATATTCCGGAATATTTGAGTGCGATTCCATCAACTACATTTTATTCCGAAGGCGGCAACGGCATCGGGTATAATTATTTAAGCATTCGCGGATTTGATCAACGAAGAATATCAATTTCAATTAACGGCATTCCTCAAAACGATCCGGAAGATCATAATGTTTATTGGATTGATTTTTCGGATATTCTCGCCTCCACCGAGTTTATTCAAGTCCAACGCGGTTCCGGCGGCATTTTCGGTTATCCGGCAATCGGCGGCTCGATCAATATTATTACATCAAATTTTTCTACCGAGCGGTCAATAAAAGTTTCATCAACATTGGGAAGTTACAACACAAGAAAATACAGTCTTGCAGCTTCAAGCGGATTGATCGATGGCAAATATTCTTTCATGGGAAAAATTTCTCAAACGCTCAGCAGTGGTTACCGTGATCGTTCGTGGGTTGATTTGAAATCATACTATTTATCTTTCTCACGTATTGATGACACATTTACAACGCAGGTGAATTTGTTCGGCGGTCCAATTAAAGATGGATTGGTTTATAATGGACTACCAAAGTTTTCCGTAACCGATAAAAATTTACGAAGAGAAAACCTTTCATACTGGGAAGCTTCTAATACCGATTATACCTATGCAGAAAAGCGACGCAATAAGGAAATTGAAAATTTTTCGCAGCCTCATTTTGAATTACTCAACGACTATTCGGTGAGCGAAAATATTACGCTCAACTCCGCATTGTTTTTGGTTATCGGAAAAGGGTTTTTCGATTTTGACGGTTCGTGGGCTGACACAACTTATTTACGATTAACACAGCATGACGGGTTCGCGAATGGCGAAACGCCGACCAATACATTATTGCGTGGAATGGTAGAAAATAAACAATTTGGATGGATACCAAGAATTCAAATTAATCATGAAGATGGCGTGTTGACTTCGGGAGTAGAGTTCAGAAGTCATCGTTCGCTGCATTACGGTTCGGTTGAAAGCGCAGAAAATATTTCGAACGCAGCTATTCTTAATTACCGTTACTACGAATTCAACGGTGCGAAAAATATTATAAATGCTTTTGTGAATGAGCAATACAAAATGAATGAGCGTGTAAGTCTGTTGGGAGAACTTCAGATTGCGTACAATAAATATCATCTTTACAACGAAAAATTTGTCGGGACAGATTTTTCAATTCAACATACGTTTTTTAATCCTCGCGTTGGTGTTAATTACAAGTTTGACCAAACAAAGAGCGCTTATGTTACGTACGCCAGAGTTTCGCGCGAACCGCGCTTGAATGATTATTATAACGCTGTTGAATCAAGCGGCGGTGCAAACCCTCAATTTGAATTGAACGGAGATGGAAGTTACAATTTTAGTAAACCGCTCGTTAAACCGGAAACGATGAACAGTTTTGATATCGGTTGTTCGATTAATGAAAAGGACTATCAAATAAATCTTAATTATTTTTATATGTCGTTCGAGAATGAATTAATTAAAAACGGAAGATTAGATATCTTCGGCGCTCCGATGATGGGGAACGCTAAACGAACATTGCATTCGGGAATTGAGTTTTCATCTTCAGTAAAACCTTTAGAAAATTTGCAGATTATTTTTAACGCAACCTACAGCCGGAATAAAATTAATGATGCTTCCGCATACCAAGTCATTCCCAATACGAGAGGAAAAGATTATATCGCTCATATTTCTTTAAATGGAAACCCGATTGGAGGATTTCCGGATTTTCTTGCTAATACTTCTATCCGCTATTCACTCAGCGATTTTTATTTCCAGCTTGACGGTAAATATTCGGGTAGATTTTATTCGGATAATTACGGAAATCATTTAATAAGTTTATTAAATACGTTTCCAAATTTTGTTGAATATGACGATAATGTTAATGATGCGTTTCTCGTTTTCAATCTCTTCACAAGTTATGAGGTAAACCTTTTTAACACGATGACAAAATCAAAACTGTTTTTGCAAGTGAATAATTTATTCAATTCGTATTACTCCATGTATGCAATTGGAAAAGAATTCTTCCCGGCAGCCGAACGAAATTTTGTAGCCGGTTTACAGTTAGGTATTTAGCATGAAAAAATGTTTGATTATCGGGAATGGAAATCCTCCCGCCAAAAAGATAGTTCAGTACCTCATTAAGAGAGGATACGATACAATCTTTTGTGCCGATGCCGGTTTACGTCATGTAGATAAATTGAAAATTATTCCCCATTTTATAGTTGGTGACTTTGATTCGGTAGATAAAAATTTGCTGGACAGTTACCGGGATAAATCGACCGTCATCCAAATAAAAAGACAAAACGATACCGACATTGAAAAATGTTTGAAAGTCGCGGTTAAACAAAAATACGATGAGGCGGTTTTGCTTGGTGTTACCGGCGACCGGTTGGATCACTCTTTTTGCAATCTTGGGATCAGTTTGAAATTCCATAGCAAAATCAATTTACAAATCATCTCTGAAACATCGCTCCTTTCGGTACATGAAAAAAAAGTTAAATTGAAAACGCGACAAGGAGAATACATTTCTCTCTACGCTTTTGATCAAAGAACTAAAATCACTTCTCACGGACTGAAATATCCTCTGAAAGAAACAGCGTTGCCGTTCGGCGTTCGAGAAAGTACAAGTAATGTTGCCGTAACAGATGAAGTGTCTCTTCACATAAAAAACGGAAAAATATTTGTGATAAGAGATTTTGAAACCGCGAGAAAGCATGATCTCTTTAGCTAACCTTGATGTAGTAATTATCCTTCTCTTTTTTTCTATTCTTTTCTTTACCGGATTTTATTTTTCCAGGAAGAAAAGCGATGAACCGGCAGATTATTTACTCGGCGGAAGAAATGTCGGACTCATGCTTTTCGTGTTTACAAACGTTTCCACCTGGTATGGGGGAGTGTTGGGCATCGCAGAGTTTACCTATAATTACGGCATCGCAAGCTGGTTTACACAAGGATTGCCGTATTATCTTTTTGCCTTTTTGTTTGCCCTCTTTTTTGCAAAAAAAATCCGGATGGCTTCTTTATTTACACTGCCGGAAAAATTGAAAGAAACATACGGCACAAAGGTTGGACTGCTCGCGGCGCTCGTTGTGTTCATTCTTGTTTCACCGGCTCCATATTTGCTGATGCTTGCAAATATTTTTACCATCCTTTTTAAAACAAACCTAATTACCGGTTTAGTGATTGCTCTTTTATTGATTCTTCCTTATATGTTAAAAGGAGGATACCGGGCTGATGTTTACACCGATGCATTTCAATTCTTTATCATGTTCGGCGGGTTTATCATTTTCTTTTTCTTTTGCTGGAATTCGCTCGGCGATTTTTCTTTCCTCTCGAAAAATTTACCGGCAACGCATCTTCAACTAACCGGCGGAGTTTCACCCATATTTATTTTAGTTTGGTTTTTGATCGCACTTTGGACGTTCGCGGATCCGGGATTTCATCAGCGATGCAATGCCGCAAAGAGCGGGGAAGTGGCGGTAAAAGGTATTTTAATTTCGATTGCGTTTTGGGCGCTGTTTGATTTTCTAACTACCGCGACCGGTCTTTATGCGCGCGCAGCATTCCCGAATTTGAAAAATCCTTCTCTTTCCTATTTTCTTCTTGCGGATAAAATATTAGCTCCGGGGATTAAAGGAATTTTTTACGCCGGAGTTTTTGCAACAATTCTTTCTACGTTTAACAGTTTAATGTTTTTGAGCGCTACAACATTTGGCAACGATTTTCTTTCTCAACTCACCAAATTCAAATCCGGCAGCATCGTTACAAATACGAAAATTGGTTTGGCTTCAGCAGGAATCTTTAGCGGACTGTTGGCGTATTACATTCCTTCCGTCGTTCAGTTGTGGTACACAATCGGCTCAATTGCAATTCCGGGAATTATTTTTTTGGTTATCGGTTCTTATTATTCTTCATTTAAAATTGAAAAACATTTTGCTGTTTTGGAAATACTTTTTGCCTCCGGCGTTTCGCTGGTATGGTTTTTTGTGAAAGGGGTACTGCCGGTTACATCCGCATGGAATCAGCTTGAACCGATGATTGCCGGACTTTCAACGGCGTTACTTATTCACACGATTGGATTATTCAAAATAAGAAAACTACGCGCGAACGATTGATTTAATCACTTTTCTTTAGAAAGAAATTTATCTTAAATCCTTCATTTTTTGTAAGAATGTTATTTGATTTCAACAAAAAATAATTATTTTTCACCATCAGAAATCACTGAACTTGTTAAATTTTTTATTTACTAATTATTGAGGTGTGTCGATGTCTCATAAGAAAAAAAAGAAACAGTCAGAAAAAGAAGAACGGAAAGAACGAGAAGAAGTTCTTGAACAAGAAAATCAATCTGAAACCCCGAAGGTTGATAAGAAGTTTTATAATAAAGAACTTCTAAAACTAAGTGTTGAATTAGTGAAGCTGCAAGAGTGGGTTAAACAGGAAGGATTAAAAGTGGTAGTTATCTTTGAAGGAAGAGACGCCGCCGGTAAAGGGGGAACGATAAAAGCCATCACCCAATTTCTCAATCCACGCGTCTGCCGCGTAGTTGCTCTCGGTACTCCCACAGAAAAAGAAAAAACGCAATGGTATTTTCAAAGATACATTCCTCATCTGCCTGCTGGCGGCGAGATGGTATTTTTTGACAGAAGCTGGTACAACCGCGCCGGAGTTGAAAAAGTAATGGGCTTTTGTACGGAAGATGAGTACAAAGAATTCTTGCGGAGTTGTCCCGAATTTGAACGAATGATTATCAGATCGGGAATAATACTTATTAAGTATTGGTTTTCCGTAAGCGATGAAGAGCAGGAAAAACGGTTTTCGGAACGGATAGAAAATTCTACAAAACGGTGGAAGATAAGTCCGATGGATCTGCAATCGCGCAGCCGGTGGAATGAATATTCTAAAGCCAAAGATGAAATGTTCGCGTTCACCGATATTAAACAAGCTCCATGGTATGTTGTTAATTCTGATAACAAAAAGAAGGCGCGGTTAAACTGCGTAACTCATTTGCTCAGCAAAATTCCGTACGAAGATATTAAGCGAGAAAAAATTGAACTTCCGCCGATACAAAAAGATATTGGTTACATCAGACCTCCGTTAACCGATCAAAGTTTTGTGCCGGAAGTTTATTAGGCGTTAAAGCTCAATTCAATTTAAAATTGAATTAGTTATTATCTTCAACAAACATAACCATAATTGCTGCTGCAACCATTGAAACGCCGCCAAGCATAAGCGCATAAATTGCATGATCTGCAAAAAGATTTTTTACGAAAAATCCAAGGATTGCAGCCGCAGTTATTTGAGGGATAACGATAAAGAAATTGAAAATTCCCATATACACCCCAAGTTTATTTTTGGGCAACGATCCGGTAAGGATTGCGTACGGCATCGCAAGAATTGAAGCCCAGGCTAATCCAATCCCAAGTTCGGAGATCAAGAGAAGTTTTGGATCTTTAATAAAATAAAATGAAGCTAATCCGATACCGCCGCAAATGAGGCTAATCATGTGAACGGTTTTTCTGCTGGTTCTATTTGCAAGCCAGATGAGAAGAAAAGCCATTACAGCGGCAAATCCGTTGTAAACAGCCATCAAAACTCCAACCCAATCAGCGCCTTGATTATACAATGCGGAAGACGTATCCGTTGCGCCGTAAATATGTCTTGTTACGGCAGGCGTGGTGTAAATCCACATTGCAAAAAGTGCAAACCATGAAAAGAATTGTACGTAGGCAAGTTGAATCATCGTCTTCGGCATTTTGTAAAGATCGTTGATTACAACTACCAATCCGCCGGTAACTTTTTCAGATTGAGTTAAATATCCTACAATAAGTTGGATGATTCCAAAGACAGCAATACCGCCAAAGAAAACACCCAACCCATAATCCATATAAATAAAAAAGTAAAAGGTGAGGAATAAAACGATTCCGGCAATTAACCATCCAAAGCCGTTCCGATAAAATTTTGTATGTGGAATGAAAGCATCGTCTCTTATTAAATCCGGATTATTCTCTTCTTCTTCCTTATTGAATTGTTCCATTTCTTCCGGCGAATATTCTTTAGAACGAACGACCGTCCAAATAACTGCGAGAAGAAAAACAGCGCCGCCGATATAAAATGAAAATCTAACCGATGGAGGAATTTCACCTTGAGCTGCTGTATTACTAATCCCAAACCAGTTGGTCATAACATACGGAAGCGCGGAGGCAACGATTGCGCCTGTTCCGATGAAAAAACTTTGCATTGAAAAACCAATAGTTCTTTGGTTTGGCGGAAGCATATCGCCGACAAACGCGCGAAACGGTTCCATTGAAACATTTATTGAAGCATCCATAATCCACAACATACCGGCTGCAACCCAAAGTGCCGGAGAGTTAGGCATAATAAGTAATGCAACCGAAGCGAGTATTGCGCCGACAAGAAAAAATGGTCGTCTTCTACCAAAGCGGTTCCAGGTTTTATCGCTCATGTGTCCGATTATCGGTTGAATAATCAAACCGGTAACCGGTGCGGCAATCCAGAGGATTGGTATTTGATCAATGCTTGCGCCGAGCGTTTCAAATATTCTGCTAACGTTGGCGTTTTGAAGAGCGAATCCGAATTGTATTCCAAGAAATCCAAAACTCATATTCCAAATTTGCCAAAAAGAGAGCGCCGGTTTTTTCATGCTTATTTCCTTTGCGGTTTGATAAAGAGAAAGTTTCTTTAGTAATTTAAGACAAAAATTAATTGATTTTTATCTACCGTGCAATTTTAAATGAAAATAGATTCCCGAATCAATAACATTACCAAGCACTCGAACCAAGAATGGTAAAACTGACAGAAATATTACATCGTGTATCTTCAACTCCCTACGCCGCTTTTTTTTATTCACCTTTGAAAAGCGGAAATGAAGAATGTTATTTCTTTTCGAAGCCTGATAAAATCCATCTATTAAAAGAAATTGAAGATGCCGATGCTTTTTTATCAATGTTGGATGCAAACCGAAAAGACGAGGGATTCATGTACACTATCCTTCCGTACGAGCTTGGATTTTTATTTGAACAAAGATTAAGGAATAAATTAAACGAGAAAGATGTTCAATCAATTAGACAAAACTCTTTAATCGTTTCGTTTAGTAAACGTGATGTGCAAAGAATTAAAACTACCGATATTGATTTTACCGGATTTACAAAGGATGATTTCTCTATCAGTAATTTCAAATTGAACGCGTCAAAGCAATCTTTCTGTAAAAATGTTGAAAGAATAAAAAACTTCATTGCGGAAGGAGATACTTACCAGGTTAATTTAACAGCTCCTGCCTATTTTCAGTTTAAGGGAAGCGTTGAATCTTTTTATTCATCGTTGTTACACAAACAATCGGCGGACTATTCTGCGTTTATTAATCTTCCAACAAAGATTCTTCTTTCGCTCTCTCCGGAACTTTTTTTTGAGTTGAATGGAGAAACCGTAACCGCAAAACCGATGAAAGGAACTGCGCGAAGAGGAAAAAATAGTGAAGATGATTTGGACAATCAGCAGAAGCTTTTTCTAAGCGATAAAAATCGGGCTGAGAATTTGATGATCGTTGACTTGCTGAGAAATGATCTTGGAAAAATTAGCAAACAAAATAGCGTTACGGTAAAAAAGCTTTTTGAAATTGAAAAGTATGAGTCGCTCTTTCAAATGATTTCTACTGTAAAAGGCAGCTTGAAGAGTGGAGTCCAACTTTCGGAACTTATAAAAAATATTTTTCCTTGCGGCTCAATCACCGGGGCGCCTAAAATAAGAACGATGGAAATTATTCATCAATTAGAAAATACATCGCGTGGAATTTATACCGGCTCAATCGGATTATTGCTGCCCGAAAAAAGCATTTTCAATATTGCGATACGAACGGTGGAGATTGATAAATCAAGCTTAAACGGAAAGATTGGAATTGGAGCCGGAATTACCTGGGGAAGCGACGCGAGGGAGGAGTACAGCGAGGTGTTGGATAAAGGAGCGTTTGTTACTAAGCCGTTTAGTGAGTTTAGCATTTTTACATCGCTACTATTTGAAAATAGAAAACCATTTTTGTTTAAAGAACATATCAAACGACTAAAAAAATCAGCAGAGTATTTTTTGTACTACTTTGATGAGAAGAAGTTGGCGCATGAATTAGAAAACTGTTTTGCTTCTCTAAATGAAAAGAAAAAATATAAAATCCGGATTGCATTAAATAAATTTGGAAAAATCTCCATCACCAAAAAGGAACTCACTAAAAACCAACTTAGTGCTTTTAAGGTTGCTGTATCGAACGAAAAAATTGATCCCTCGGATACATTTAGATACTTCAAAACCACTAACCGGGAACTATATGATTCTGAACTAACGCAATACCACGCAGCTGGATTTGATGAAATTCTTTTTCTCAATAAACAAAAACTTGTAATTGAAGGTTCTATCTCAAATATTTTTATATTTCAGAGTGGAAAATGGAGAACTCCGCCGGTTGCATCCGGTTTGTTAAATGGAATCTATCGAAGGTATTTCATTAAAAAGCATGATGTAGTTGAAGAAAATCTCCGCTTGGAAGATATAAGAAAAGCGGAGAAAATAATTTTAACTAATGCAGTTAGAAAAATTATTCCGGTTTGCGAAATCATATTGAAAGGGGAAACGATATATAAATCGAGTGAGTTAGAGAAATAAAACATTTTTTCTATGTTTAAGAAAGAGAAAACTATTGATGAGTGAACAACAAGAACAGATCGTTTCGAGAAAAAAAGAACATCTCGAATTGTGTAAAACCGATGCGGTTCAATTTAAAGAAAAAACTACAGGTTTTGAACAGTACGATTTTCTTCATTCAGCGCTTACCGAAGTGAAAATTGATAAAATTGATCTTTCGAAAAAATTTTTCGGGAAAAAGGTTTCCTATCCATTTTTAGTTTCGTGCATGACGGGGGGAACATCCGAAGGCGATAATATCAATCTTAAATTAGCGCAAGCGGCTGCAGAATTAAATATTCCTCTTGGATTAGGGAGTATGCGGTTTGCACTTGAAACAAACGACTACGACGCTCATTTTATGAGAATTAGAAAAGCTGCAGGCAAGGTTCCTATTATTGGCAATATCGGCGCCGCACAAATTGTTAAGATGAATTCATTCAAACCCTTATTTCAATTATTTGAAAAAGTGGAATCGGACGTTGCGGTTGTACATTTAAATCCACTCCAGGAACTTTTACAGAAAAACGGCGAATCAAACTTTTTCGGAATTAAAAAATCACTTAAAAAATTGGTGAAGCAATCTCCTATTCCTATCCTTGCTAAAGAAGTAGGTTCGGGTATTTCCAAACAAACTGCACAGATTCTACTTGAATTGGGTATTGCGGGAATTGATGTTGCCGGCGCGGGTGGCACAAGCTGGGCTGGCGTTGAACTTCTCAGAAATAAAAAATCAAACGAAAATTCTTTTTGGGATTGGGGCTTGCCGACGAGTTTTTGCATCAAAACAACTGCGGAATTAAAAAAGAAATATCATTTCACTCTAATCGGTTCAGGCGGCATAAATACAGCCTTTGATGCGGCAAAGGCATTAATGCTTGGCGCAGATTTTACTGCTTCCGCCAGGATAATTCTTCAAACATTAGTAAAAAGCGGGCAGGCTGGCGTTGTCTCCCTCATCCGAGAATGGTTTGATGATGTAAAGAAAATTATGTTTTTAACCGATTCACAAAATTTGCGTAGTTTTGGGAAAGAAAAATTAATCTTAAAAAAGGACTCCTTTTGATCTCCGAAAAAGATTTCGATTCTTTACTTGAAAAAGAAAGAATAATAATTAATAAAAAATTGAAGATGGTTTTAGCGAAAAGAAAACCGCGTTCATTATATGAACCATCCGACTATATTTTGGCGGATAACGGAAAAAGATTACGCCCGATCTTAGTTTTATTTTCCGCTAAGGCTGCCGGGAATTTCTCAACGGCTGCGTATAACGCCGCGCTCGCGGTAGAGATGCTGCACAATTTTACGCTTGTTCACGATGACATTATGGACAACGCAGACAAACGGCGCAACAAGCCGACTGTACACATAAAATATGATGTGAATACAGCCATCCTTGCCGGTGACGGTTTGTTGGCAATTGCGTACGAATATCTTTTGAAAGATTTGGTGATTCCCGGAAATGATGTGGTGAAATATTTTACGCGCGGATTGGTTGAAGTTTGCGAAGGACAAAGTTTAGACAAAGAATTTGAATTACGAAAATCAGTTTCAATAAATGATTATCTGAAAATGATAACAAAAAAAACAGCGGCGATGATGGAAATGTGCTGTGCTATCGGTGCGCAGATTGGCGGCGGTACTCAGCAAACAATAAAAGCTCTCGCCCGTTACGGTAAAAATCTCGGCATCGCATTTCAAATACAAGATGATTTGCTGGATATTTCGGGAGAAGAAAAAGCATTTGGAAAAAAGATCGGCGGAGATTTAATTGAAGGAAAGAAAACATTTCTGTTCCTTAAAGCGTTGGAAAAAGCAAAAGGAAAAGATCGTTCTTCTCTTTTAAAAGTTATCGCCAATAAGGGAATTAGACCAAATGAGGTTGAACAATATAGAATGCTGTATCAACGGCTTGGGGTGCTTGATGAGGCGCAAAAAGAAATTATCTTCTTTACAAAAAGAGCGCTTCATCAATTAAAATATCTTCACAACGAAAGCGATCGCGAACTCTTTACGCTGCTTGCTTATTCACTTATTAAAAGAACTAAATAATGATTGAAACGACCGTTAAAATAGTAAACAAAGCCGGGCTCCATACGCGTCCCGCTGCCACAATTGTAAAACTCGCATCCAAATACAAATCGGAATTTTATATTTCCAAAGACGGACTGCACATCAACGGAAAAAGTATTATCGGAGTAATGACACTTGCGGCTGAAATGGGAAGCGAACTCCATTTAACTTTTGAAGGAGAGGATGAAGAGCAAATGAAAGAGGAAATAGCCGGGTACATTATAGGAGGCTTCGACGAGTTATGAAAGGATTGCCGGAAATATTACAGCACTCTAAAAATTTTCTTAACGGAATTGCCGCAGCGCCCGGATTAACCATGGGGAAGGCGTATGTTTTCGCAAAGGAAGCTTTGGAGATTAATCAAAATGAAATTACAACCGATGTTGCAGACGCCATTTCTCTTTTTAACGAAGCGCTGGAAAAATCTCAGAAAGAACTCCGGAAAATATTCGGTTTTGCAAAAGAAAAAATGGGTGAAGTGAGAGCAGCCATATTTGAAGCGCACTTGATGATCCTTGACGATCCGGTGCTGATAAGCAACATTATTTCAAGAATTAAAAAAGAAAAAAAATCTCCGGAATTTATTGTTGACGACGAAATCTCAAAATACCAGCAATTGATGTTCGGCGCTTCCGAACATTATATGAAAGAGCGGGCGCTCGACATCGAAGACATTAAAAATAGAATCATCAGAAATCTTCAGAAAAAAAGATGGCAGTCAAAAATTCCGCTTGGAGCAATTGTAGTCAGCGGAAATTTAACTCCGGCAGACACAATCCTTTTTACTAAATCAGAAGCCGTCGGTTATATTACCGACCATGGGGGACTCACTTCCCATGCGGCAATTATTGCCCGCTCTTTGAATTTACCGGCTGTGGTTGGTACGCATAACGCCAGCGAGCAAATTAAAAATGATGATATGCTGATCATCGACGGATTTCACGGTGTAATATTTATTAATCCCGATGAGCATCAGATAAAATATTTTACTCAAAAGATAAAGCATCTAAACGAAATAAACGAAGAGATGCAAGGATTGAAAGACAAACCTGCCGAAACAATCGACGGTAGAAAAATAAATCTTCTTGCCAACGTTGATGTGAGCGGCGAAATTGATTTGGTTATTGCAAATGGGGCTAAGGGAATCGGCTTATTCCGCACAGAACAAATTATTGAAGAGTTTGGTGAATTTCCCGATGAAGAAGAGCAATTAAAAATATACTCGGATCTTGCAACACGAATTTATCCTGACTCAATCACTATACGTGCATTTGATATTGGCGGGGATAAGGTGCGGCAATTTGATTTGCAGGAAGCGAATCCCTTTTTAGGTTTGCGCGGTATCCGGCTTTTGTTAGAAAATGAAAGTCTTTTCAAAGTGCAGATACGCGCCGTGTTGCGGGCAAGCGTTCATAAGAATGTGAATTTTATGGTTCCGATGATTTCAACAATTCAAGAAATTATAAAAACGAAATTGTTGATTGATGAATGCAAAGCGGAACTGAAAGAAGAAAAAATTCCTTTTGATAAACATTGCAGAGTTGGAATAATGATCGAAGTTCCATCGGCTGCAGTGATGTCTCGTGATTATGCCGCACACGTTGATTTCTTAAGCATCGGAACGAACGATTTAATTCAATATTTAATGGCGGTTGATCGTGGTAACGATTACGTCTCCGGGTTGTATCAAGAATTTCATCCGGCAGTAATACGAATCTTATCGCACATCGTGTATGAAGGGAAAAAATCAAAAGCAACGGTGAGTATTTGCGGAGAAATGGCTGCCGATACGTTAGCGGTACCGTTTCTTGTCGGAATCGGGTTGGACAGTTTAAGCGTATCGCCTTCAGCAGTTCCTTCGGTAAAAAGAACAATCCGTGCGCTTGAATATTCAAAAGCAAAAAAACTTGCGGAGGAATGTTTGAGTCTTTCTTCCGAAGAAGAAATTATACAAACAATCGAAAAATTCTTTAAAGACAATCTTATCCAGCGAACAAGGAATATCTTATGACCATTACTGAATTAGTTAAAAAATATGATCCCGAAAATCAATTTGATGTATTGAAAAATTCTTACCGGCAGATTGAGTATGCTAAAAATAATCAATATCATTTATCGGCAATCAATACAAACCGAATTAAACATATCATCATCACGGGATTGGGTGGTTCGGCAATTAGCGGTGATTTAATGATAAATTTTTTGCAGAACGAAATCAAATTGCCGGTGCAGGTGAATAGAAATTATTCTCTGCCGAATTATGCTGATGAATCAACGTTGCTGCTCGCTTCCTCTTATTCCGGCAATACGGAAGAAACAATTTCAGTTGTTACTGAAGCATTGAAAAGGAAGTGCCAAATTATTTGTTTAACAACCGGCGGAGAAATTAAAAACATCGCCGAAAAGCAGAGTCTTCCAATCGTTCATCTGCAAAAAGGTTTTCAACCTCGCTATTCTTTGGGATTGAGTTTCTTCAGTCTTCTTAAAGTATTACAAACACTCAATCTCGTAACAACTCCGGTAGCCGTGATTGATAAGGTTATTAACCAATGGAAAGAAAAGGGGAGTGAACTTTCCTCTGAAAATAACTTAGCTTTTCAAACTGCGGAAAAACTCGTTGGCTTTCTTCCTATTATTTATTCAACTGCCGATTTAACTTCTGCGGTAGGCAATAGATTTAAATGTCAGATAAATGAAAATTCCAAAATGCACGCTTTTCATAATGCTTTTCCGGAATTAAATCATAATGAAATTATTGGCTGGGAAACGTTTGATGAGAGAACTGCGAAACTAAAAGCAATTTTTATTGAAGAAGAAACAACGCACGCGCAAATTAAAAAACGATTTGCAATTACCGGTGAGTTATTAAGGAAAGCCGGTGTTGAAGTCATTTCGCTTTCAAGTTCTCAGCCGTCATTTCAAGAGCGTTTACTTGATCTGATCTATCTGACTGATTGGATTTCCTATTATCTCGCTATCCAACGCGGCAAAGACCCGAGCGAGATTGACTATATCCATCTATTAAAAAAACAATTAGCAGAATAGCAGAAAGTGAAAAGTAATATTGAATGTCGATTGCAAAATCAATTCAACAAAAGACCTAATCGAAAATTATTTACGTTTTGGAATGGAAAGAAAAGATAAATGAAAGTATTAACAGAAACCGAATTATTAAAAATATTTAAAAAATCTGAAACGCTTTTAAACGGGCATTTCTTATTAACATCCGGCAGGCATAGTAATGTTTATTTTCAATGTGCAAAGGTGCTGCAATATCCGCAATACAATGAAGATATCTGTGCAACCATTGTCGAACATTTTAAAGATTATGAGATAGATACAGTCATTGCGCCGGCAATCGGCGGAATAGTAGTTGGGCAGGAAGTTGCGCGTCAGTTGAACAAACGATTTATTTTTGCGGAACGCGAAGATAAAAAATTAAATTTACGCCGCGGATTTTCACTTGCCAAAGGAGAGCGAGTACTTGTTTGTGAAGACGTTGTAACTACCGGCGGCTCTGTTTTTGAAGTGCTTGAAATTGTTAAACAAAGCGGTGCAGAACCCGTTGGCGTTGGATTTATCGTTGATAGAAGTAAAGGTAAAGTACAATTTGGTGTGCCGCAAAAAAGTGTAGTCTCACTCGAAGCAGTTTCATTTGAAGCGGAAACGTGTGAGCTTTGTAAGGAAAATATTCCTCTTGTTAAACCGGGGTCTCGAAAGGTTTTATGATAAGCAGCTTGCTTCAGCATTTGCGAAATTATCTTAATAACGATTTGCTCTACATTTCTCTGCTAAGTTTAAGTACGGCGTTTTTAATAATCGTTATCGGTAAACTTCTGTCGTTAACGCTGCGTAAGTTAATTCAGCCGATTGTCGATCGTTCAAAAACAGATATTGATGATCAAGTCTTTGATCTTTTAAAATCAACTTTTTTCAAAATTATTATTTTGGTCGGACTCTCAGTCGGGTTAAGAATATTTAAGGAAGGATTATCGCTTAAATCCGGTTCACCTCCCGAAGAAGTAATCAATTCTTATCCATACTTCAAAGAGGTTGTTCCGGCTGCCGACAATGCATTGTTCATGTTGATCGTTTTGATCCTTTTATTTGTTGGGTTTAAAGGGATTACAATATTTTTCAATTGGTATTCGGCTAAAATTGATAACGGTGAAAATAAAAATTTAAGCGGGAGTTTGTTTCCGCTTCTGCAAAAAATCAGCAAATTAATTTTAACTGCGCTGGCGTTCGTAATCATCCTTTCAAAATTTAAGATTGATATCAGCGGATTTATTGTTTCGCTTGGCGTTGGTTCTCTTGCAATTGCACTTGCAGCGCAGGAAACAATTTCCAATATGATTTCCGGCTTCATCATTATGACCGACCGACCGTTTAGAATTGGCGATCGCATCAAAGTCAATCCCGATTTAATTGGTGATGTAATCGAAATCGGAATTCGCAGCACAAAAATTTTAGATTATGACAGCAATCTTTTAATTGTTCCGAACAATGATATTGTGAAATCGAGAATCGTCAATCTCACTTATCCGACATCTTTAACGCGCGTTGTTGTTGAGATTTCCGTTTCGTACGAAAGCGATATTGAAAAAGTGAAAAATATATTGCTCTCTATTGCAGACAAAAATGCATTCGTTGCAAAAACGCCTCCACCGGATACATTGTTAACCTCAATCGGTGAAGCCGGTCTTAATTTTAAACTGATTGTATTTACCGAGCAATATCAAAACACTGCAAAACTCGGCAGTCAATTAAGAGAAAACATTATTGAAGAATTCAGAAAAGAAAAAATAGTCATTCCACTACCGCAGATGGATATTCATTTACAAAAAAATAATGAGCATTAATATGAAATACTTTGCATTCGTTATCGGTCTGTGCATTTCATTGAACGGACAAATTAATTTTGATACTTACTTTGAGAATAAAACGTTACGAATAGATTATTACCACACCGGCGATAAATTGAGCGATGAATATTCGTTTGATGAAATGAGGGAAGAGCCGTATTGGGGCGGCTCAAAAACGCATTTACTTGACGCGTTCAACTATGGCAAATATAAAGTTGAAGTTGCCGATTCTGCTTCCGGAAAAATAATCTATTCAAAATATTATTCCACTCTCTTTTCGGAATGGCAAACAACAGAAGAAGCAAAAAAATATAAAAAGAGTTTTAATGAATCTGTAGTTTTTCCTTTCCCGAAACAAACAGTTGTGGTTTCATTATTCTCTCGGGATAGAAGAAATGAGTTGCATAAGAAATTTGAATTAACCGTTAATCCGCAAAACTATTTTATAGCAAGAGATCGACGAAACGAGTATCCGAACTTCAAAGTAGTTTATTCCGGCGAACCGGCTGGTAAGGTTGATATTGTTATTATTCCCGATGGCTACACAAATGAAGAAATGGGTAAGTTTAAAGAAGATTGCAACAAATTTGCAACATATCTTTTTAACGCTTCTCCTTATAAAGAAAATCAGCAGAGTTTTAATATTTGGGGAATCGAAGCGCCTTCGTTGGAATCGGGAACCGATATACCTGGCTTAAATATTTGGAAAAGAACAAATGTGAACACAACATTTTATACTTTCGATGAAGAACGTTACTGCATGACCTCCGACTTTAAATCCGTACGTGATTACGCCGCTAACGCACCGTATGATCAAATTTATATTTTGGTGAATTCATCTAAATACGGCGGCGGCTCAATTTACAATCACTACTCAATTTGTGTTGCAGATAATCGTCTCTCGGAATATATCTTCGTTCATGAATTCGGACATGGTTTCGCATTCCTCGGAGATGAATATTACACAAGTTCAACTGCTTATCTAGATTTTTATCCAACAGATGTTGAACCGCTTGAGGCTAATTTGACTACGCGCGTTGACTTTAAAGATAAATGGGAAAACATGATCGAGAAGGATATTCCTATTCCAACACCGAATGATACAACCTATCGGAATAAAGTTGGACTCTTTGAAGGAGGCGGATACATGGCGAAGAAAATATATCGCCCGAGTTTTGACTGCTCAATGAAGTCGGCTTCGGTTAATAATTTCTGTCCCGTCTGCAAAAACGCAATTAAACAGATGATAGATTTTTACACAAAATAAAATAAGTAGTTGAACAATTGAAATGATAGTAATCATTCCCAAAACAAATAAATACGTTAGCATTGAGAATTTATGTTTTATCGCGATCTTCATCAAACAATAGAAACCATTACTTCAAAGTTTTTTGCCGCCGAAATAGAGATGCTTGTGGCTGTTGTACAGGAGCTGGTTAAACAACAGGATATTCAAATTCTTGGAGGAAGAATTTGGCAATTTTCTGTTGAAAAGCATGGCTACGAAATAATGTACCAGACTGCAAAGAAATCAAAGATCAGCGATGATTTTATTCTTTCAATCTCAGACACTCCTTTATTTGATAATCTCGAAAGAGAGCGTACTGTTCTCCGCGTTGAGACAAATGATTTCTTAAAGAAAAAAGGAATAGCTCGCTATTACGCTTCCGGTGTAGGCAATAAAATTAGATTGAACGGGAAAAAATATTACGAATATCTCATTGCGTTCAACAGTCCAAACACAAGTTCCGAGTACAAATATTCACTTAATATTATTGCAACGGTAGTAACTGCAAAGTTAAAGCAGTGGCGTTCATCAAAAAGCGAGCGATCGCTAAAGGCGGATATTGATAAAGCACGTGTGCTGCAAAAATCAATTCTCCCCCAACACGAATATCCGTTCTTCGATTATGATTTATACGGAATAACCTATCCGGCTGAAATTGTCGGCGGAGATTTTTTTGATTATTTAGAGATTGGTGATGATAAAGACCGCCTCGGTATTGTTCTCGGAGACGCTGCCAGCAAAGGCATCGCTGCTTCTGCTGAAGCGATGTACATTTCAGGCGCAATCCGCATGGCGATGACGTTTGAAATAAAGATCGTTACGTTAATGCGTAGGATCAACACTCTTGTAAATAAAATTTTCAGCGATGATAAATTCAGCTCATTTTTTTACGGAGAATTATCGAATGATAAATCGGGATTATTTCTCTACTCAAACGCCGGGCATAATCCGCCGTTTTTCTACAAGCGAAAAGAGAAAAAAATATATTACCTCAATCCAACCGGACCGGTATTAGGTCCCGCTCCAAAAGCGAATTACACCGTTGAAAGCATTATGTTTGAGAAAGGCGATATCCTTTTAATTTATAGCGATGGTATGATTGACTCCGCCGATAAAAAATTTGAATCATTCGGCGAGAAAAATATAGAAAAAATATTATTGGAAAATGTCAATCGCTCTTCAAAAGAAATTGCCGCATTGTTGATAGAAGCTGTGGTAAAATATTCCGATGGGGGAGAGTATAACGACGATAAAACCGTTGTTGTAATTAAGAAAAAAGAGAATTAAGTTGGTGCAGATCAAATTAAAATCATAATAACATAAGTGAAAATGATTTATTCAATCAATCCCGCAAACGAAGAACCCATTGGCGAATATGAAGAATATTCACTTCAAAAAATTGAAAAATGCATTCTAAAAACAGAAGAAGCTTTTCAAACTCATCGAACCATTTCTCTGCAAAATAGAATTACCTTGATGCTGAATGCTGCATCAATTATGGAAAAGCAAAAAGAAGAATTCTCCAAATTGATGACTGTTGAAATGGGAAAGCCAATCGTTCAATCGCGTGCAGAAATTGAAAAATGTATTTGGCTCTGCAAGTATTATAGTGAAAACGCCGAACATTTTTTAGCAGATGAAATAATTCCGACCGACGCAAAAAAGAGTTTCGTTTCATTTCAGCCGTTAGGAATAATCCTTGCCGTAATGCCATGGAATTTTCCTTTCTGGCAAGTATTTCGTTTTGCAGTTCCAAATCTACTTGCCGGAAACGGTTGTTTATTGAAACATTCATCGAACGTAAGCGGCACTGCATTGGCAATTGAAAAAATATTTGCCGATGCAGGATTTACAGAAAATCTATTTAGAACGTTAATCATCTCATCCGCAAAAGTAAAAAATGTAATTGAACATCCTTTTGTAAAAGCAGTTACACTCACCGGTAGTACACCGGCTGGAAAATCAGTAGCCGCAATTGCAGGAAATGTACTAAAAAAATCTGTGCTGGAACTCGGCGGCAGTGATCCTTACATCATTTTAGAAGATGCTGATTTAGAAGAAGCAGCTAAATCATGCGTTACTTCCAGATTGATAAACGGCGGGCAAAGCTGTATCGCTGCAAAGCGTTTTATCGTTGTAGAAAAGATTTATGAACGCTTTAAATATCTATTTATCAACGAGATGAAATCTCGTAAAATGGGAGACCCATTTGATGAAACCGTTGCCATCGGTCCGCAAGCGAGAATAGATTTACGGGACGAACTTCATGGACAGGTTATTCAAAGTATAGAAGAAGGTGCTACGCTCTTACTCGGTGGAACTATCCCAACCATGCCAGGTGCATTTTATCCTCCCACAATCCTTGAGAATGTAGATGAGAATAATATTGCGTTCAAAGAAGAAATCTTTGGACCGGTTGCTCCATTGATAAAAGCGAAAGATGAAACCGATGCAATTCGACTGGCAAATAAAACCGTTTTCGGGTTGGGAGCAAGCGTCTTTACCAAAGATTTAGAACGAGGTGAACGTATTGCTGCCAAACAGCTTTTAGCCGGCGCTTGCTTTGTGAATTCATTTGTAAAATCCGATCCCCGACTCCCTTTTGGAGGAATAAATCAATCCGGTTACGGACGAGAACTTGGTTTATTTGGAATTAGGGAATTTGTAAATATTAAAACAGTTTACGTTGGTTAATATGCCGGACAGCTTAAAACTCCTTCCCGAAATTATTAAACAGATCCACACTCAATTTAGCTATGATGAATTATTCATTCTTATCCAGAAACTTGGTATCGCCATACTAATTGGCGCTTTAATCGGATTAGAGAGAGAGCATTCGCGTACACCGGGAGCAAAGTCATTTGCGGGTATCAGAACTTTTCCGCTTATAGCTATGTACGGATTTATTTCCGCCATGATTTCATCTTACATTAAAATTGAATTCTACGTAGTATTTATTTTTTCGGTGATGATCTTAGTTGGACTTTCCTATTTTACTACCGCAAGAGGTGGACGAATTGGAATAACTACTGAGCTTTCTGCGCTTATGGTTTTCGTTCTGGGCTCAATGGTTTACTGGAACTTTATTCTTATTGCGGCAATTGTTGTAGTTATCATGGCTCTGTTTCTTTCACTTAAAATCCAGCTCCATCAATTTGTAGAAAAGGTAACCGCCGAAGATATTTTTGCGGTGCTTAAGTTATCTATTGTAACGATAATCATTTTTCCGCTTCTGCCGGAGCGGTCATTCGGACCAAACGATATCATCAATTTGCGGTTAATTTGGGTGATGGTAATCTTTATTGCGCTGCTGAGTTTTCTCGGTTATATTTTAACAAAGTATGTCGGGTATAAAAAAGGAATTTCTGTTACTTCAATCTTTGGCGGATTGGTTTCAAGTACGGCATTAACATTTTCCTTTGCAAAAAAAAGTAAAGAAAATGATGCGCTCTCTTCAAACTTTGGAGTTGGAATTTTGATTGCAACCACAATGGTTTTCCCGAAAGTACTGCTTGAAATTGCTGTTGTGAACGGTGAACTTGCAAAGATGGCTCTCATTCCGATAATCCTTTTTGTAGTTGTGGGAATATTGTTGAGCATAATTATGTGGAAGAAAATAAATGCCATTGAACTAACTGGCATTGATTTGAAGAATCCATTCGAACTAAAATCGGCTTTGTATTTTGGATTAATCTTCGGAACAATTCTGCTCATCTCAAAACTTGCGCAATTAAATTTTGGCGATAGGGGAAGTTACTTCATCAGTTTTATTTCCGGGCTTACAAATATTGATGCAATCACTTTAACAATGGCGCAGCTTTCCGCCAAGCATAGCATCCAACCGATGGTGGCGTTAAATTCAATTATCATCGCATTATTTGCCAATCTTTTATTTAAAGGAATAATCGCAATCATCCTCGGTACAAAATTAATGGCACGATACACCACAGTAGGTTTTGGCTTTTTTATTTTGACTGCGTTACTGATTTTAAGCTACGGTTTTCTTTTTTAGAAACTAACCTCGAAGAAATGAATATAATCTTCCGGGAAGATGATTCTATCGCAATTAGCGTTCTGCAATCCTCTGCATGCTTTACCTTGGCGGAGGAATCACCTTTGTTATATTTATTTGTCGAAACGGAGTTTCGACTTACAACTCTGCATAAAGTAAATTAATAAATAGAATTTCTGGATTTGGAATAAAAACATTTTCGTTTTAAGTTATTATAAAGATAATATTGATTTAATTTGAGATGTTCGTAAGTTTGCGGAGAGGCTATTAAGTAGTTGCAAGTTGTGAAGAGACGACGAAAATGAAAATCATGTAGTATTAAGTTTTGCGGTCGAAAGAGCCTTAAAATCTCAAATCAACAAGGTAAATATTGATTTTACCTCAATTCTTTGCCGTATTTTTAAGACATTATGAGTGATATTTTTACTCTTGAATCAATTATCAATAAAGCGTTTGGAAAAAGTGTTGTACTTTTTCCAAATATTAATGAATTATTTGAGTTAGAATTAGCTTATTTGGAGTATATGTGCCTTTCGAGCAATCAACTTTTAGAAAGAACGGCTTACATAAAATCAGTTGACAATGAATTTTCGAAGCATTACTTATTGTATTCAAATAATTCAGAGAAAATTCATGCTGATAGATCGGCAGTAACACAAGCATATTTTAGAGAAGGACAATTTTCTACAGGATATGCCACGCATGGATTATTTCCTTATCGAGGTAAATTTCATCCTCAATTAATTAAAGGATTAATTAACATATTAAATATTCAGAAGGATGATACTATTCTAGACCCAATGGCTGGTAGTGGGACTACAAATGTTGAAGCAGCATTAATGGGAATTAATTCCAAAGCAATCGATGTTAGTCCTTTTTGTCAATTCATGATTAAGACAAAGTATGAAGCACTAACTATTGACCCTAAAATATTAGAACAAACAAAAATTGACAACAAGAAATTGTTTGATTATTTCAAGCAAGGTGATGTTTTGAGGAGAATAACTCAAATTGGTGATAATAATAAAGTTAAAATATATAACCTTGCATTCTTAGCATTTTTAGACGCCTTGGGTTACTCGAAAAGAGTTGTAAAATCAAGTCACGAACAATTATTTAATAAGGTTTTACCAAGATATATTGAGACTGTAAAAGCATTTTTATTTAACCAGTATTTTGACCAGAATAAAATAGGCAACATGGATGTTTTATCAGATTCAGATGCTTTGAACATCAAGCTCGATATCAATTCCGTTGATTGTGTAATAACATCTCCTCCATATTCATTTGCCATTGATTACATTGAAAATGATAAAGACCAATTAGAATTTTTAAGTTACGATACAACCGTATTAAAGAACAAATTAATTGGACTTAAAGGAAAAACAAAAAATCAAAAACTTGAAAACTATTTTGCCGACATGGATGCTTTTTGTTTGCAAGTTTCTATGGTTTTGAAAAAAGGGAAATATTTTGTTTTGATAATTGGTTCAAATACCAATCAGACAGGTGGAATCAGACTGGAAGAAACGGTAATAAATTCAGCAAAAAAAAATAATTTACCGTTAGTAAAAAGCATTTTGAAACCCATCAAAGGGATGAGAAATACAATGAAAGAAGAATATGTATTAATTTTTAAAAAGCAATAATATGGCAAAAAGCGTTGACGATAAATTTTTAACTGTAATCCAGAAAAACACATTTTATTTCTTCAACTCAAAGTTTGAAGAAAATTATGAAGGATATATCAATTCATTAAAAGAAACTCTATTAATCGTAAAAAACAAGGTTGAAACAGAAGGGCTAAAGAAAGAAATTTTTGAATGGCTTTTAACGGATAAAGAGAATGGACTTAGAGCATTATTGGCTTTAACTGGTTTCTCAAATGAATACTTAAAGCGATTAACCACGATAATTCGGATAGTTGATAATCCTGAACTTAACAAACTCGTTTATAAAGAAAAATGGTACAATGAAAAAAGTCCTGATAATATTCAAGAGTGGTCTGACAATACAATTTTAAAACACATACAGAAAAATGAATATTTTAGGAAAGGTCTTGTTAATATTTTTTTTGAAGGAGCGTCAATACCGTTTTTGGCAAATACAATTCCACTCTTTGAGTTAAAAAAGCTAAGCATTACAAAACTAAAATTCGAAATACCCGAATTAATTGATACACTTATTCGTTATAAGGAAAAAGGTAGTTATTCTGGCATGAAAGGAAACAATCCAGAAACTGTTGTTGCCGAAATATTAGAAAGGCTTGGTATTCCATTTGAAACTGGTGATTTAAGCGAACTTATCACTAATGCTCCTGACAACAAGAGAACAATGGATTTTATAATTCCAAATAAAAAGAATCCTATGATAATTGCGGAAAGTTCTTTTCTTGCAACAACTTCGTCTGGACAAGGAGATAAATCTAAAACGGAAATATCAATCGATTCACTTATCAAAGAACATTATCCGAAAGCAAGATTCATAGGTTTTGTTGACGGCATAGGTTGGTATGTGCGTAAGGGCGACCTAAAAAGAATGGTAACTGCCTATGAAGATGTATTTACTTTTCACAAGGATGAATTAAAACGATTTGAGAAACTTCTAATTGGTACCTTAAAAAAATGATTGAGAAATATTTGAATAAAATTCACGGTGGCGACTGTCTTGAATTATTCAAGAACATTCCTAATAACTCAGTAGATGTAACTTTTGCTGATCCTCCTTTTAATTTGAAAAAGAATTACTCCAGTTATAGTGACAGTCTTGAATTTCAAGACTATCTTGATTGGTGTGAGAAGTGGATTTCAGAGATGGTTAGAGTAACCAAACCAACTGGTTCAATTTTTCTTCATAATATCCCCAAATGGCTAACTTACTACGCGACTTATTTAAATAAATTTGCAAACTTTAAACATTGGATATCATGGGATGCTCCAACTGCACCAATGGGTAAATCATTGCAACCAGCTCATTATGGAATATTATTCTATACAAAGGAAGCAAAGGGTTCAAAAATATATGAACTAAGACATCCACACAAACGCGATAGAAAACAAGGATATTTATGGAAAGATTACGGTGGAAAAAAAGATTTACTTCACCCATTTGGTCCTTTAGTTTCTGATGTCTGGACAGATATTCATAGAATAAAACATAATGCTAAAAGAGATCCTCATCCGTGTCAATTACCTGTTCATTTAATGGATAGATTAATTTTGATGACAACTGAGGAGAATGATATTATTTTAGACCCTTTTTCTGGTACCGGGACAACTGCGATTTCAGCTAAACGCCTTGGCAGAAAATATATTGGTTTTGAATTGGATGAGATATATGTAGAAATTTCTAAACAAAAGCTTGAATGGACAGAACCAAATTATAAATTAGGGGAAAGTTGGGTAAGTTTTTATCTGAATAATATTATTACTATTAAAAATAATGACTGGAATAATCTTGCTAAATACTTTTCAATACCGGATCCAGTAAGGAATATTGATTTTGAACGTGCAAAATTAATTGATAAAAAATTAATACCTATTGAACCTAATGTCGAAAAAATTAACTTTGTTAGTGCTGATAAGTCGATGGAAAAATCAATAAATGTGAATGGAATGAATATCATCGAGATAGGAATTCATACAATCGGTCATACACATTTGAAGACCGAAATAGCTAATAATAGATCCCAAATAGCTTAGGAGCTTGCCTCCTCCAATCTACACTCAGAAAAATATATTGTAAAATAAAAAAAAATAATAAAAACGTGGATCATGACCATCTAAGAAAGTGTCATTAACAACCTGAAATAAAAATAAATATGACAGACAATATTAAACACATTAACCCGGATGGACTTATGAAGAATCCGGCATTCTCTCAAGTTGTAACAACGAATGGGAGTGGTAGAACAATTTATATTGGTGGGCAGAATTCTGTTAATGCAAATCGTGAGATTGTTGGTAAAGGAAATATTGGCGAGCAGACGGAACAAATAATGAAAAATATTCAGATTGCACTTACCGGTTGCGATGCTGCGTTCGATAATATTGTAAGACTCAATATTTATATCGTGCAAGGGCAAGATGCTTATAGCACTTTCCAAACATCTCAAAAGTGGATGAAGCAGGCTTCAATTCCACCTGTGGTTACCGTACTTTTTGTTTCAGGACTAATGCACCCTGATTACTTATTAGAGATTGATGCAACAGCATTTCTTCCCGATAATTCGAATTAATAACAAGGATTTAATATATGGTAAAAAATGTTTCAACTATTAAAATAAATGCCTCGATTGAAAAAGTTTGGGAAGCCCTAACCAATCCTGTACACGTTAAGCAATGGCAGTATGGAAGTGATTTAATAACAGATTGGATAGTCGGTAACGAAATAAGATTTAAGACGGAGTGGGAAGGTCAATTATTCGAGCAATGGGGCCAAGTATTAGAGTTTAATCCATACAAATTGATTAAGTATAGTCTGTTTGCCCCACGACCCGATTTGGAAAATAAACCGGAAAACTATTTTGTAATGAACTACATTCTTACGGAAGAGGGAAGTAATGTTCGATTAGAAATCGTTCAGGAAGATGACAGACCGGGGGCTGTGCAAGAATCTCCTCAAGAAGAAAACATAATATTACAAGGGTTGAAAGCATTAATCGAATCATAAATTTTATATACCGGGAACTACTATTTCCTTTCTCTTTATAATATGCTGTTCACTAAGAACTTTTCAACGAATATTGTTAAACGCTTCTCCTTATCCCTCTATAGCTTTATTGTATTTTATTTATTAGTTGGCGCAATAGGTGTACCTAATGCTGAAAATTTCTTTAAAGCTAGTAAAAATTGAGAAATGAAATTAGAATGTGAGAAAAGAAGTTTTTACGGAGGTCAAAGAAGTATTCACGGGCAGTGCGTGAATGTTCACGGACACAGAAAAAGTATTCACGGGCTTTAAAAAAGTATTCACGGAGACAAAAAAAGTATTCACGTGGGTCAAAGAAGTTTTCACGAGGAGCAAAGAAGTATTCACGGGCAGTGCGTGAAGGTTCACGGACACAGAAAAAGTATTCGCGGGGACAAAAAAAGTATTCGCGAAGACAAAAAAAGTATTCATGGAGATACTCCAAATCTCCTCTAAACATTATTTTATTTAGCTTCTTTAAAGATTTAAACTGAAGGAACCGGCGCTTAGATACCTCCGCAGCTTACAATTTCAGCAAACATAAATTAAACGGATACTATTAATGGATTTGGAATAATAAAGAATTCTTTTTAATTTTATTGTAAATTTTCCATCTATTGAAAATAGTAGATGGGGTGTCGTTACAATCAAAATAAGTTCTTATTCCCGGAGGAAAGCATGCCCTTATTCTTGAATGTGTTTCTAGTTCTTGGTTTTTTTACAAATCTTTTACTTCTATTTCGGTTTAAAGGAAATAAATATTTTTTGTTTCTTTTTTTAGCTTTTCTAGTCAATCCTAATTATTATTCATTAATCTCTTCGTATACCCATATATCATCAGCGATAATTCCATTCTTAAGTCCGGCATTACTGATAGCTTTCCCAAGAAGGGGACTAAAATATTCAATCTTGTTGTTTCTCGGGTTTGTGATTCTTAATCCCCATTTAGGAACAAACAACTTAATTCCACTGCTGATAGTAACCCTTAGTTTAGCTTTCATCATTATTTGTCTTTGTGAGGATCTGCATATTGAAATTATGTCCAAGCGCCGGATTCCTCTATTTCTTCCTATACTAATTCTCGAATCATTAAGAAATACAATCTTCTTTTACTTCTATTATGAGAACCAACTACTGCTAACGATAATTTCTCCATTCTCAATGATGTTAGGAACAATTTTTATGATATTAATGTCCTATTATGGACCGGAAAGAAACGTAAAATACCCTTTCGGTAAAAAAGAAGTTGAGATTGAGGGTGATAAAAACTATATAAATACTGAAATAGGTTTAAGTAGGGAATTAGTACCTAAATTGTTGGCGAACTTAACTAAGCGGGAAATTGAGATTGTTTTTTTAATTGGCGAAGGTTTAAAAAGCCAAGATATCGCAGAAAAGTTATTTATCTCTTGTAAGACTGTTTCAAATCATCGTTTGGCAATAAAAGAGAAAATAGGATTTTCAGATTATGACTCTATTAAGCAGTTTTTAAATAAACCTTGAAAACAGAGCAAAATAGCATATAGGTAGGTAGTACCTATACAA
>Ga0172368_10001785_pt1 | contig 28598 bp, 31 predicted proteins | sample Lak11m_FD_114540 | JGI IMG/M metagenome (GOLD analysis project Ga0172368, IMG submission 114540) | Freshwater microbial communities from Kabuno Bay, South-Kivu, Congo - kab_022012_11m | ecosystem: Environmental > Aquatic > Freshwater > Lake | place: Democratic Republic of the Congo: South-Kivu...
GCTTATGATCAAATACTTTTTGTCACTTTGGAGATCATCTGATTCATAAGTAACTTGTTTTCCATCGGGACTCAAAGAAGGATACGCTATGTATGGAAGACTAAGTGTGTCATCATTTCCAAAGGCAACCGTCGATTTTCCACTATTGGAGAGAAAATAAAACGTTCTTGATCCTTTGCCGTAAATTAACTTCCAATTCTTTGTTTTTTCTAATTCTAACAAATTATTACGAAAAGCCTTTTCATTAAAAATTGAAAACAGGTTAAATATTATTAAAACCAGTACGATTAATAAAATAAAGTAAACTATTTTCTTCTTCTTTGTCATAAGTTTACAATTATATTTTACTATATACTACCATAAAAGCAAAAAAGAGTATAGTAAATTAATACTAGGCGAAAATCTTTCCCATTTGATATTTTTTCAAATCGAGGTTAAACCTCGACCAGACTAATAATATTGTTAAAATAAGCCATTTATCGCCCTCGACAAGTGGCTTTTTTGGTGCTAAAATTAGTATGTTATTAAAAATAAATTACTTAAATGAATATCCAATATTACGGCCATTCCTGCTTTAAAATAACCACTAAACCGGCCGGCCGAGGCCAGGAAGAAGTGACGATTTTTCTCGACCCTTTCGATAAGAGCGTTGGGCTGCGTCCGCCACAAGGACAAGCCGATTTAGTGTTGGTCAGCCACGATCATCCGGACCATAATAATGTAGCCGCGCTTAAAGGCGAACCTCGGATCATTGATATTCCCGGAGAATTTTCGGCAAAAGGAGTGAATGTCATCGGAATTCAGACCTATCATAGCGACAAGCGCGACATCATTAATACCGCTTTTCTTTTGGAAGCGGAAGATTTAAAAATTTGCCATCTGGGAGATCTGGGAGTGGCAATCACCGAAAAACAACTAGAAGAATTGGATGGCGTGGATATATTGATGATTCCGGTGGGTGGAAAATATACCATCGATGCCAAGAAGGCGGTGGAAATCATTAAATTAATTGAGCCATCGATTGTTATCCCGATGCATTATAAAATAAAAGGATCCACGATTGATGTGGCTGACGAGAAAAAGTTTTGTGCCGAAATCGGAAATTGTCCGCGGGAAAAAACCGCAAAATTGAATATTAAGAAAAAAGATCTGGATGGCAAGAGTATGGAAGTGGTAATTATGGATGCTGAAAAATAATTTAGATAAAAAATTGGATATCAATAAAAAAATCGAAGAAATCAGAAGGAAGCCGGAGCATATCCGGATCCGTTATGTTTGGGGATTGGTGGCGGTTTCAATGGTTTTTATTTTGATAATCTGGATTTTTTCCATGAAAAATAGCTTTCAAGGTAGAAGTTCTTCGGATAATTCGCAGGATAATGTGGTTATTCCAGCCCAGCCACAAAATGAAGCGCCAGCCCGGGATAATTCGAACGGTTTAACCGGAAATGACAATAGTTCTCCAGCCGAAGAAAACATGAATCAAATTCCCCAAGATAATGCGGTCGCTCCAATCCAGCCGAAAAATGAATTGCCGATACCAGGCAACGCAACAAGTGCCAATGAAGGGTTTGGAAACGCGGCACAGGGAAACGCCAACCAATCTCAGTAGAACCAGAATTATAAAAAGTTAAATATTCTAAATTCATGAACATAGGAAATATTAGTTCAAGAGAAATTATTGATGAAGTTCAACAATCTTATTTGGATTATGCCATGAGTGTAATTGTCGCGCGCGCTCTGCCGGATGTCCGTGACGGATTAAAACCAGTTCACCGCCGAATTTTATATTCAATGTGGGACTCCGGACTCAAGGCCAATGCCAAATTCAGAAAATCAGCAACTGTAGTCGGAGAAGTTTTGGGAAAATACCATCCGCACGGCGATGCGGCGGTTTATGATTCGATGGTCAGGATGGCCCAGGATTTTTCTTTGCGGTATCCCATGGTTCGTGGCCAAGGCAACTTCGGCTCGATGGACGGCGATGGCGCGGCGGCCTACCGTTACACCGAAGCCAAATTGGCGGCGATTGCCGAAGAGATGCTTATCGATATTGAAAAAAATACCGTTGATTTTTCGCCGAATTTTGACGGCCAGCACCAAGAACCGAATGTTTTGCCGGCTAATCTCCCCCAATTGCTTTTAAACGGCAGTATGGGAATTGCGGTCGGCATGGCGACCAATATACCGCCGCACAATTTGGGCGAATTGGTGGACGGCATCTGCAGCTTGATCGACAATCCGGATCTGGAAGTTGAGGAACTCACGGAATTTATTCCCGGGCCGGATTTTCCGACCGGAGGAATTATTTACAACAAGAAAGATATTTTGGAAGCTTACCGCAACGGGCGCGGAAAAATTTTGACCCGCGCCAAAGCGGAAATAACCGAAACCAAAGCTGGCGCGTTCCAAATAATCATTACCGAAATAACTTACGCGACCAATAAATCGACGCTCATTGAAACGATGGCCAATCTGGTGCGGGACGGAAAAATTCTTGGCATCCGAGATATCCGTGATGAGTCGGATAAGGATGGCGTACGGATCGTGGTTGATCTTAAGAAAGACGCCTATCCACAAAAAATCCTCAACAAACTTTACACGATGACGGATCTCCAGAAAAATTTCGGAGTGAATATGCTAGCGTTGGTCGACGGCATTGAACCGACCGTTCTCAATTTAAAATCAATCTTGGAATATTACATCGTTCACCGAAAAAATGTGGTGGTGCGCCGGACCAAGTTTGATTTGGAAAAAGCCAGGGATCGGGCTCATATTCTAGAAGGCTTGAAAAAAGCCCTGGATCATATTGACGCGGTCATCAGCACTATCCGAAAATCGGAAACGAAAGAAATCGCCCACGCCAACTTGATGAAGAAATTTAAATTATCCGATAAGCAAGCCACGGCTATTTTGGAAATGCGGCTGCAAACCTTGGCTGGGTTGGAAAGAAAGAAAATTGAAGACGAACTAAAAGAAAAACTGGCGATCATCAAAGAATTGGAGGCGATCCTCAAAAGTGAAAAAAGAATTTTTGCCATTGTGAAAGACGAACTTTTGAAAGTTAAAGAAAAATTCGGCGACGAAAGAAAAACCAGAATTATAAAATCCGGGATCGGAGAATTCAAGCAGGAGGATCTCATTCCCAATGAAGAGGCCATCATCACCATTACCGAAAAAGGTTATATCAAACGGATGAATCCTTCAATCTATAAAGTGCAGAAGCGCGGCGGCAAAGGCGTAATTGGCGCGACGACCAAAGAAGAAGATGCCATCAAAAAAGTTATGGCAGTAATGACCCATGACAATCTTTTGTTCTTCAGCAACAGCGGAAAAGTTTTCCAGACCAAAGCCTATGAAATTCCGGAATCATCCCGAGTCGCCAAGGGTCAATCTGTAGTTAATTTCCTGCAGCTCAGCTCAGATGAAATTGTGACGGCCATCATTGCTTTCAGCAAAGACGATAATTACAAATATCTTTTTATGTCGACCGAAAACGGTACGGTCAAAAAATCTTCTTTGGATGAATTTGAAAACGTCAGAAGATCAGGATTGGTCGCCATTAAATTGGAAAAGGGCGATGCTCTGCGCTGGGTAGAAGCTACTTCCGGTAGCGATGAAGTTATCATCACTACCTCTAACGGCCAAGCTATCCGTTTTCGGGAAACTGATGTGAGGCCAATGGGGCGGAACGCGACCGGGGTACGCGGCATAAAGACCAAAAAAGATGACAAGGTTGTTTCGATGAATATCGTCCTCAAAAACCAAAAAGGCAACCAGCTGCTCATCATAATGGAGAACGGCTATGGCAAACGCTCCGACCTCAAATCATATAAGGTTCAAAAACGAGGCGGCTCCGGCATTAAAACTGCTAAAGTCACCGCCAAGACCGGCAAGATAGTCGGTGCGGATGTCATTAATGTTGATGATATTGAACAAGATCTTATCTTAAGTTCCGAAAAAGGCCAGATCATTCGCATTTCCTTAAAGGACGTTTCGGTTCTGGGCCGGGCAACGCAAGGCGTACGGGTAATGCGGCCGGATGCGGGTGATAAAGTTTCAGCCATTACGGTTTTATAAAACTTCAGAAATTAAAAAAGCCTCGACGATGTTCCGTCGGGGCTTTTTGTTTTAGCTCCTTTCTTATTTCTCTGCTAGATGGTCAAATTCATTTGGGTTAAAGTACAACATGCCAAAGGCAAAGTGCAGAAAGCCGATGGGCAGATGTTGCGCCTCTACTCCCTGGCGGGGAAGCAGGATTTTTGCCTTAGCGACAAGGCTCATTTTTTCTTCTAAAAAATCCACTTCCTCTTTGGGCAGCTCGAGAAAAATTTTCTCAAGCTTTTCCCAAACTTCGCAACTGCAATTGTGACCTTCTTTCCACATAGCAGTTTCAAGAATGTCACCGATATTAGTCAATACTTTGCGAAAATTTTCTAAAGCCATTTTGCCCTCCTAGTGTTAAGTTGTTTAAGAGCTTGCCTCTTCTGAATCCGCTTCCCTATGAAACGGACTCAGGTAAGGGGTGGAGTAATCGGATCCAATTACTCCACCAGCCGCTATTTAATTCCCCTAATTTGGGGTTAAGCTATTTATATTCCGCCGCTTGGTCCGGGATAGCTGGCCAGGCTTCCCTAAGGCGGTCATTGTCGGGTGGCATAATAATTTCCCCTTTCTTTCTACAGATCAGTTATGCAGCAAGGACAGAATCTTTTAGCCTTAGCTTTTTTGTTTTCAGGAATGTAGCGGTCTGCGTGATGGTCGAACAAGACAACTAGGTCCGGATCATTCCAATCAATTTTTCTGCTAACCTCGATCCCGATTTCTTTGAGGATTTTTGTAAGCTCTTCACTTTTCTGGCAATTTTCGCCGAAGTCCTTGCATTTTGTAGTGAAGAAGTGATCAGCCATACGTTCCTCAAAAGCTACTACTTTTGGGAATGCCTGTTTAATTTCTCTCAGCTTTTCCATGTAAAACTCCCGGAACTCTGGCCTTCCCAAGGCATAGCTTTGATACAGACATTCGATGTAATCCTCCGCGAGGGCTGCCTTTACCGTCTCGTTAGTGGTGATGTCGGTTATCGGAGAATATTCACCTTTTTGCAGTCTTTCCCGAATAATTGCTTCCCATTGGTCTCTAGTTTCGTCTTCAAGAATCAGTGTTTCGAGGTTGTTGAGTTTGGCGTACTTTTCGCAAAAGGGGTTATTGCCTCTGTAGATTACGATTTCTTTCTTTTCCATTTTCCTTCTCCTTTTATATTATTGATTTCAATGAACTTGCCTCTTCTGAATCCGCTTCACTATGAAACGGACTCGGGTAAGGGGCGAAGCAGAATGTTTTCTGCTTCGCCATTGCGGACTGGCGCATCTTTATGTAGATTGCCCGCGTATCTGCATAAAGTTGGGACTATTTACTATACCGCCGGTGCCCTATTCACCTACACTGTCGCTGCCTCGGCCCTGGTAGGTGGCGGTTGTTTGTTGGGTGGCATATCAATTCCCTCCTTTTTAATTCTGATATACTTCGGTAGTTGCGCTTGTGTTTCCTATGAAGCCTATCTTTTTGAATTTATTTTTTTCAAGAACTTCTTTTAGGCGCTGAACATCTCGGTGGCTATATTTGATGCTTGCAGTATCTATTATGCAGCCACCCGATCCAGCTGAAGGTCTGACAAACATAAATTTTGAGTGGCGCAATTCTGGTATGTTTGCCCACACTCTTACTTCATAGGAACCCCATTCACAGACGGTTACTACGATTTTGTTTGTTTGAGCTAAAATGGAAATTATTGAGAGTAGTTTATTGATTGCTGGCTGGTAATCTATATCTTTTTCATCTTTTTTAAGATATAGATAATATTTGTTAGGAATGTCAGACTGGGTGGCGTTTATGGATTCAATCAGCTTTGCAATAATATCTTTCATTTTTCTCTCCTTTTCTTGTTGGTTATTTAGTTTTAAATGTTCTCTCGTTTTTTATCGTAACAGGGTAGTATAGCATATCTAAAAACATTTGTCAATAGTTTATGATGACAAAATTGTATAAATTGCTATAATATGGCTAAAAAAAGCCAAAATAATATAAAAAAATAGTCTTTACAAAAGGCTATTTTGGGTGTATAATAGGTATATATGGTTAATAATGAGCTGGAAATCCAATTAAATAAGCTAGGCTTTTCCGAGAATGAATCCCGGGTCTATTTGGCTCTTCTGGAAGAGGGCTTTTCACCGGTCGGACCCATAATCAAAAAAACGGGACTCCACAGAAACATCGTTTATGAAACACTGGATAAATTAGTGGCCAAAAGACTGGTTTCCGAAGCCGAGCAAAAAAAGATCAAGCATTTTAAGGTTTTAGATTTGAATAAAATTATAAAAGAAAAAGAAAGCCAGCTGGATCTGGCAAAAAATTTAGTAACAACTTTGGCGGCGATAAAAAAATCAGAGAACGTTGAGATTACGGTGTACGAAGGCGAGGATGGTTTTCAGACGGCGCTCATCAATGCCGTGAATTATATTCAGGACGGACATTCCAATTTAGTTTTAGGAGCTGGCGGGGAAAATTTTTATAAAGCCATGGGTGATGCAATTAAAATTTATGACAGAGCGCGACTTAAAAAAAATGTGATCTCGCGGATGATTGCTTATGAATATCAAAGAACAGAACATCAAAAATCAAAAACCATAAATCGACCGCTAGTCGAAATAAAATATTTGTCGGACCAATTAAATAATCCATCAGGCACAGTTGTCTTTGATGATAAAGTTTTGCTTCAAATTTATTCCGCGCCGCCGGCAGTCGTGGAAATAAAAAGCCGCGAAGTTTCCAAAAGTTATCGGAACTATTTTGGCTTGCTTTGGAAAATGGCAAAAAAATAATTTTGAATATAAAAAAGCCTCGACAATGTTTCGTCGGGGCTTTTAGTTATAGGATATTATCCCTATTTTTCCTGGTCTTTCAGCACTACGCGTACAAAGGGTTTGTGCCGTTTGATTAATTTCTTGGCTTCACCAGAGGTGCAATTTAAACGACTGGCCAACTCTTCCAAACTTGTTATTTCTTTGGTTTTTTTCTTCATCAGCTCCTCCAGTCATTTTGATTAGCAACGAGTGATAAATGTTGCACACCTTCTTTTTTTATAACTTTTTGGCGCTTAATTTCAACCAAATTATTAAGCGCGGTTACGCTGCATAAAAATCCAAAATCAATAGGCTCGTAAGTATTTTTGGTTATTCCTTCAATCCAATAATAGAAGGGCAAATCATCCAATTTTTTTATAACCCTCATCCGGATAAAAAAGTTATTTTTAAACCAATAAGGTTTACGGAAGCGGTAAGTCGCGCCAATTTTCAGTTGCTCTTCGGACGCGGATCTGATCTCGGCAAAAAGTTTCCGGATGCGCAGATGAAAATTAACCTGGGAAATAAATTCAGTGTAACCGTGGTTGGCATAAAGAGCGACATCTTCCAAAGATAGATTACATTCAACCCCCCAAGGCAAAAGTAAATTTAGCTTTGCCTTCAAATCAGAAATTGACAAACTAAAATCATTCAGGTAATCGAAATGGCCGGGAAACTCTTTCTCCAATTCTTCCAGCATTTGTCTAAGACTAAAAAAGCGTTCGCCGTTTTCCATCACATCCTCCCATTAGTTTAGTAGGTTTAGGGTTTATTTTTTAAAATACAAAAACAATTTCTAAGCATAGTCTAAAAGGAAAATTGAGTCAATGGGTAATCTATATTAATAAACAAAATAAAAAATATGTCAAGTAATGCTTTCCCCAGCTACGAAGCCCATGACCATCCAAAGCATTAGTTCGCCCTGCTGGATATCCCACAGGTAATGATCAAATAGCATTATAAAAATAAAACCAATCAAAATACCTTTTGCTATGGATGCTAACACGAATGTTCCACGTGGAACAATTTTATCACTTTTATCACTCGAATGTTCCACGTGGAACAATTTCCAAAAAAACCAAATTATAATAACTAGGCCAAGTAAACCTAATTCACTCCAAATAAGCAAAAAAATGTTATGGACCGGTTGAAATTGCCAGTTAGTCAATGTTGGTATGGCATATTTCGGCATATTTATTACAAATTGTCCCATACCGACACCAACTAGTATATTGCCTTCAATTGTTCCACGTGAAACATTTAATAGAGTCAGCCGATCTGTTATTGACTTTGTTACAAATGAAGTCATGTTTGGTTTGGCAATTACTATAAAAGTCAAAATTATCAAAATTACTAAAAATAGCTTTTTCCATAATTGTTCCACGTGGAACAATTTTTTAAGATTGTTAAGCTTATATGTTCCACGTGGAACATTAGAAACCCTTATATAAAGGAAAGCTAGGATTAAAGCAATGATTGCAGACTTGGAAAAAGTTAAAATTAGTGCGCAAAATTCTAGTGGCAGTGCGAATCTAAAAATTAGATTGTTCCACCCCAGTCGCGAAAAACTTGTTCCATGTGGAACAAATTTTTGCAACGGGGCAGGCGTGGAACAATTTTCCATATTTTGGTTGACCCCTGGTTGTTCCATAGTTGCGTCACTATTTGTTCCACGTGGAACTTTTTGACCGGGGTTAAATAGCTTAATGTAAAGCTGAGTTAAAATAATTGAAAATAAAAGAAAACCACCGAAAATGTTTGGGTGTGGAAATAATCCGTAGGCACGAATAAAGGCTTGTCCGGCAAAAACTTCCTTGGCTACGCCTGAAATGTTGGTTGCGATTAAGCTTTCTTTAAGCCAAAATAAGCCAAGTGAATGCTGGACCAGAAACTGTAAAATGCCAATAATGCTCTGAAATAAGCCAATATATATGATAAATTTTAGAAAATATCTCAATCTATCGGTTTTTAAAACTAGCTGTTCCAAGCCTGACAATTCAAATGTTCCACGTGGAACATTTTGATTGGAATGGAATATTTCTAATGTTCTTAAATATGGGTAAAATCGGTATATTATATATAAGTATAACAAGTAAAATTCTAAAATTTTTATTGATCTAAAAAATGTCAGACTTTTGTTCAATGACCAAAGGGTTGAAATAAAAGATAAAAAAATTAAAAATAGTGGGATATAGACAATAGGCTTCTGTAGGGTTTTAAATATTGACAAAATACTATATTTATTTTTTAATATAATAAAAGCCCATAATGGAATTGTTAATAATAAAAAAATATCGGAAAGATAAATATAGATCCCAGTGTAATCATTAAATTGTCCGTTTATCGGGTAAAAGGCCAAGACTTTTCGAATACTTAAAGTAAAAGTCATTAAAAAGGCGTAAAAAAGCCAAATATCTAATTTTTTCATTTTTCCCATATTTAATATTAAGTATTTATTTGCCTTTATTATACCCTAAAATTGTCATTTGGCTATAACAATTGACTTCAAGCTAATGTAGCTGGTATGATAATTTTATTGGGCCCATAGCTCAGCTTCCGCCAAAGGCGGACAGGGTCCGAGCACTACATGTGCGGTTTATAAATTTGTGGGAATATTTTTTGGGCCCATAGCTCAGCTGGTAGAGCACTTCCATGGCATGGAAGGGGTCAGGAGTTCGAGTCTCCTTGGGTCCACGCTTTTGGGTTCGTAGCTCAGGCTTGCCCCGTCGCCTAATCGGATAATTAGCTCAGCACGCCCCCACACCTTTAATGGATATATAGCTCAATTGGTTAGAGCGCTACGTTCACATCGTAGAGGTTAGAGGTTCAAGTCCTCTTATATCCACAAAAGGTGTGGGGGTAAAGTTAGAGCGTTCCGTTCACATCGGAGAGGTCACTGGTTCGAGTCCAGTATTATCCACATAGGTGACGGGGTGAAGTTAGAGCGCTCCGTTCACATCGGAGAGGTCTCTAGTCCGATTCTGGACGAACCCACTTTGTAAAAGATCTGTTGTAAATGGTATTGCGACGCATTTTTACCCCGCACTAAAATTTATGGGCTTATATTTAAACGGTATAACAGGGCATTTTCACCCCGCACCAAAAAATGGGGACATAGTAAAGTGGCATTACGCCGCATTCGCATTGCGGAATCCCGGGTTCAACTCCCGGTGTCTCCACAAAAATAATAATTTTGGTGCGGGGCACGTTGCTCAGTTCCGGGTTCAATTCCTGGTAAGTCCACAGTAATAAATTTTTAGTGCTGGGGCGCATTGCTAATATATGAGTTCCCCTCCAAAGGCGTGCAGAGATTCTCGCTAGGTCCACAAATTTATTATGGAAAGTAAAAAAATTATTTTTATTCCAGGCTGGATGCACACCGTAAAATTTTACGGTGATTATGATGGATTGGAAATTTGGAACCAGGATTTTGATTCTAATGTTGCTGTCACTGCGGATTGTATTGTCGCATATAGCATCGGAACTAATTTTGCCATGCTTAATTGGCAGAAAGATTCCGGTAAAAAATTGATTTTAGTCAATCCTTTGATCGCTAAGCGCAATCCGTTTGGCTGGTTCTGGTGCTGGATTAAGTATTATTTCAGCGAGGGCAATATTCCTGACAAAAATATAAATAAGATAAAAATATTTTCCGGATTGATCAGAGCCTATCGGATTTTAAAAAATGATTTTACTGAAATAATAAAAAATATTCCCAATGAAAATTTAATTATTATTCGCGGACGGGGTGATAATTATTTTTGCCCAATGTCTGGCGTACCTTTTTTAATGGAACAATGCAGCCAGCTTGTGGAAGTGGAAAATGCAGGGCATAATTGGAATGATGAATTGAAAAGGGAAGTCGACAAGTTAATTTAATAATTGCCTTCATAGCTCCCCGCAAAATTCCGTCATTCACGAATGACAGGATAAACGGGGCAGGCAATAAATAGATTAAATCCGTCCTACTTGCCCGCCGCAGTTTTAACGTAGACGGGAGGATGAGATGCAACAATAAATAAGTTGTCCCCATAGTTCAACGGATAGAACAAGAGACTCCTAAGCTCTAGATCCAAGTTCGATTCTTGGTGGGGACACAATTAAAAATATGAAAAATAAAATTCCAATCCAGGTAGTCAAAATACTTGAAGAGTTGGAAAAAAATAATTTTGAAGCTTATATTGTGGGCGGATGCGTGCGAGATTTGTTGTTGGAAAAAGAGCCGAAGGATTGGGACGTGGCGACCAATGCCAAGCCGGAAGAAGTGCAGAAAATTTTTTTGGACAGTTTTTATGAAAATGATTTTGGCACTGTCGGAGTTAAGGTCGAGCCATTTATGATTAATGGAAAAGAAGGAAGGGAACATGATGTTATTGAAATTACAACCTACCGGATAGAAAGTAAATATTCCGACAAGCGCCATCCGGATCAAATCAAATTTGCCAAAACCCTGGAGGAAGATTTGAGTCGGAGGGATTTTACGATTAACGCGCTGGCTTTAAAATTGAAAAATAATGAAACCGAAATCATTGATTTGTTTGACGGGCAGAAAGATTTAAAAAATAAACTTATTAGAACAGTCGGGAGTCCCAATGAAAGATTCTCGGAAGACGCTTTGCGGATGATGCGCGCGGTGCGGTTTAGTTCGGTGTTGGAATTTTCCATTGAGAAAAAAACTTTAGAGTCTGTTAAAAAAAATTCCAATCTGCTGGAATATATTTCAAGAGAACGCGTCAAAGAAGAACTGGAGAAAATAATTTTATCGGATAACTCAAGTGAGGGAATTGATCTGCTTCATCAAACAGGGCTTAACAATTTTATTATTCCCGAACTGGAAAAAGGCGTGGGTGTGAAACAGAATCGGCATCATATCTATACAATTTATAAGCACAGTATATTGGCTTTAAAATATTGTCCATCGCCTAAATTGGAAGTCAGATTGGCTTCACTCCTTCACGATATTTCTAAACCGCAGACTAAAAGGGGCGAAGGAGAGTTTTCCACATTCTATAATCACGACCATGTTGGGGCGCGGGTGGCGGAAAAAATTCTGGAAAGATTACGTTTTTCACGTGAAACAATTGAAAAAGTCAGGCTACTCATTGATAATCACATGTTTTATTACAATCCGGATGAAGTGACGGAAAGTTCCGTGAGACGCTTAGTGCAGAAAGTCGGGTTGGAAAATATGAAAGATTTGATAGATCTCCGAATTGCCGACCGATTAGGCTCGGGAACGCCCAAGGCCAAACCGTATAAACTTCGCCATTTGGAATATATCATCGACAAAATTTCCCACGACGCGATTTCGGTCAAGATGCTCAAAATAAACGGCAATGATCTAATAAAAGAATTGAAACTTAAACCCGGTCCGAAAATCGGAGCGATTTTGGATGTGCTGCTTTCGGAAGTGATTGAGGATCCGGAGAAAAATACCAAAGAAACCTTACTTACCCGCGCCCGAGAACTAGACAAAGAAAATTTGGAAGACCTGCGGAGAATGGCTAAAGTGAAAATTGAAGAGAAGAAAGAAGAGGAGGACAAGGAATTAAAAGGGAAACATTGGGTGAAATAAATGTATACTCCAGAGCAAATAAATTCTCATATCCGCGCGGCACGAAAGCTGGATCTCATAAAAGATCTGGCTTTTGATTATATCCGAAAAAATATCGGCCAGGCTTCGGAAAAAGATGTTGAAAAATTTATTTTCAGCGAATTTAAAAAACATAATTTGGTCAAAGAAAAAGGCGGTCTGATTGTGGCAGTCAATGAAAATTCAGCTAGTCCGCATTATTTTCCAAAGGGTAAAGCAAAAAGAATTGGAAAAAATTGTTTGGTTTTGATTGATATTTGGGCCAGGGAAAATAAAAAAAATTCAGTTTTTGCCGATATCACCTGGGTGGGCTATGTCGGCAAAGTGCCGAAAGATATACAAAACATTTTTGATAAAGTTATTTTTGGCCGTGATTTGGTTTTAGAATATATAAAAAAAGAATTAAAAAGCAAAAATTTGCCGAAAACTGGCGTCGCCGATAAAGTGGTGCGTGATTATTTCGAAAAATTTCAAGAGCATTTGAATTTTATCCATAAGACCGGACACAGCCTGGGTATAGTCTCGCCGCACGGCAAACATTTCAGGCTATCGATCGGCAGCAAAAAAGTTTTTAATTTAAATATTCCCTTTACGATCGAACCGGGAATTTATTGGAAAAATAAATTTGGCATCCGCAGCGAAGTTGACTGTTTTATTAATAAAAGTTATAAATTACGTATAACGTCCAAGGCTCAAAGAGCCATAACGATAATCCAGTTTCTTTAACAATTTGAAAAGAGGTGTGTATGGAAACAAAAAAAGTTTTGGAACCAAGCAGTTTAGTTGATAATGAGAAAGAATATTATGGAATGCACGTAGCCACTTCCGGGCCCAAAAGCCGAAAGGTAATCGCCTCGGGAGACAAGCCTTCCAATATGGTCAAGGAGCTGAGAAGGAAGGGCATCCACAATCCGGTAATAATATATATTCCTGATCCGGCAAAGAAAGCATATATGTAGTATCCGCATAAAATTTGTCCATAGCGATTATTATTTTATCAATGAATAAATATAGGTCAAACCAAGGGGAGGGTGATTATTATGAAAAATGCGAGCAGCTTTATTATTGGAGGACCGCTTTTATTAACATTTGTCTTCATCATCATTTTTACTATCGTGGCAGAATGGGAAAAAATCAAAAAACTGATACCTGGTCTGGCCGGCAAGGCCAAATTTTGCCTGGATAACCAATGGCAAAAAGTGAAAATCAGTTTTCTGAGATGGGTTTGCGATGATTAACCATTTAGCAAATATCGATAGGGAGTTGGCTGCATTCGCACCAACTCCTTTTTCGTTTGTTTATGTGTTAAAATATTTGTATGTCCTCTCAAATCAGCCATATAATTTACGCCCAGCAATATTTCAAAAAATATCCGTCACTTATAGATAAGGATGAATTTATGATGGGCTGTGTTTTTCCCGACATCCGCCGGATCGACGACACCATCAAAAGAAGAGAAACGCATCTGTGCTTTAAAAATCTAGATTTGAATTTTGATGGGCTCTCGGGTTTTGAAGCCGGCTGGAAATTTCATCTTTACTGCGATATGCGACGGGAAGAAATTTTAAATAGGTATGATTTTTATTCCATCAGGTATTCTACCGATTTTTGGCACCATGCCAGCAAACTTTTGGAGGACCAGATTATTTATGATAAATATAATAACTGGGAAAAAGTGGCGCTCTATTTCAATAACGCCCCAGATATCAGAACCGGCCTGGCTGTTCCATATGAAACATTGGCGCTCTGGTACGCTATTGTGGCTAAATATATAAGCGAGAAGCCGAACGATAAGTCAATAAGCATATTTTTATCCAAACAGCTGAAATTATGCGGCATTGCAAATGAAATAGTCGATTCGGTCAATAAACTGGAAAAAAATAAAAAAGCTGTCGAAATTTTAAAAAAAGTAAACGAAGAAATTGTATGAAAATTGAAATTGAAAATATAAAAGATAATCCGGTTAATCTTTTGCGCCGGGCCGGCTACGCTTTTCAGCGGCACGATAACCAGGAAATGAGTTTCGTGCGGGCCTTAGCGCGGGCGGGATATCCGCGGTTCCATATGTATGCGGGTCTTGAAGGTCAAAAATTGATCATCAACATCCATTTGGATCAGAAAAAAAATACTTATGGCGACAGTACCCGGCATCACGGCGAGTATGAAGACGAAGGAGCTCTTAAGACGGAAGCGGAAAGGATCGAAAATATTTTAGGCAAGTCTTGATAAAAAAATATTTTTTAGATAATATGGAATGCATGCCGTGGTGGCGGAATTGGTATACGCGCCAGTCTTAGGAACTGGTTCTCGCAAGGGATTGGAGGTTCGAGTCCTCTCCACGGCACTAAAAAAAGCCTCATTACCGAGGCTTTTAAAGTTGTAATATTTTATGGCCAAGGATTGCCGTCAATATAGATTCTTTTGGCTACGGCGTCGCCATTATCTCCTACGCTTACCAAAACTCCTGCCTCCTTGTTTCTAAAATTAAAATTTTGTCCACTGCCTTCAGGAATATAAATATCTTCAATTCCATATTTTATAGTAAGGTTGGAATTATATTTTTGGGGTACTCTGGAGTTTATTGAACTATCACTGCCTCCATTAATTACCGTTCCCTTGATGAAAATCGAACCATCAGTGGGTTTTCTGGAACTCACGCGGCTGGCCATCCAAAATTTACCGGTGTCATTTTCCAAGGTTACATAAACTAATTCCCCATTCCATATGTTTTCAGAGGAGTTAGAATAAACACTGGAAATTTTATAGTTGACAATAACATGGTCGCCGCGCAGAGGATCGCGCGGGTCAATCGGCATAATTCTCAAAAAAACATCGGTTCCGCCTGAAAGGATAGAAAGCTTGAAAATGATGATAGAAAAAAGGAAAATCAGCTGGACGGCAACTGCCGCAATAAATTTTTGCTTAGTTGTGAATTTATCCAAAATCATAGATTAGATTATTTTAATTTCCGGTTGGTTTTTAATATTTGAAATCATTTTTTTTCGGCCGCGTTCCATCAACCAGCCAACAACGAAGAGCAGGATGCCGGCCCCGATGAAAAAAATGCTTTTATTCAAGAATTTAAAAAACCAGTCAAAATATTTAACCAATATGAAGAGTAATAAAATAAACGCCCCGAGGTTAATGAACCACTCCTCTTTCTTGATGTAACCCAAAAGAATTATGCCGGTTAATCCGGCGAAAGAAATTAAATTAAAAATCAACGCCCAAAAAACTCCGGTGGCTGAAAGACTGGAATCGAGGTAGTAACTATATCTATAAAACAAGTTTTGTTCCGGCAAGATAGCGATTATCAGAAAAATTAAGCCAATAATAATGATGGCTGACAGCTCATAATAAATCAAGGATTTATTCAGAATGGCGTAAGCCAAGACGGCTATGAAGACAGCGATCAAGATAAAAAGAGAAAGCGCCATTTGCCAAGAGAAAAAGAAAATAGTTCCCCTAGTCATCTCCTGAAACAGTGAAAGGCCCATTTGGGTGGAAAGGATGAAAAATATTCCAACTATAGGCACCACCGAAAGAAACAGATAGGAAAGGGATAATCTTTTGAATTTTTCGTTGATTTCATGAATCCTACCCAGCACGTAAAAAATCAAAAAAATAAAAATCAATCCGGTGACCACATAGGTCGATTGGACGGGATCAGCGCTTTCCTCGAACCATCTAATGTTTTGGGCGATCCACCACAGGCATATGCCAAAAAGGCTGAGTAAAAATACGTAAAAGGCTTTAAAATTATAAGCTACAAAAACGGCTACGGCTGTGGATATCAAAAGAATTGTCTGCCAGGAAATGATTTGACCCACGTTTTTGTTAAAAATCAAAAAGGCCAGGAAGAAAAACAGGACAGACAGGAGGAAAAAAAGCTGAGCCACCGCGTCTTCCCGGGAAAGGGTCAAAGAAGAAAAAGGGCCCTGTTTGTTGTTTAATCTTTTTTTATTCAAAAAAACGCTGGAAGCAATTCTGGCAATTCCAAAAATAACGGAAACTCCGATGATTATGGCCAGGATTATGTAAATGATGAAATAATCAAACATTTTTAAAATTAATAAATATTTTTATATTCTTCAGCTACCTTACTCTTTTGAAAAATGGCGGTGATTAAGCTTGCAGCTATGGAAACAATAATCAGAAATAAAGAAGTTCCAAAACCGCTGAATCTTTCAAAAACTCCGACAGTGTGTCCAAAGACGGCGACGATGCCCAATAAGCCGGCAAACAGGAAAAAAGAGGATGATTCCAATGAATAAGCCAAAGCGATGGTTCCCAACATCCATAAAATAAAGGCGTCCGGCCAGTTAGCGTCGATATTGAACATCTGACCGATAAGGAATATGCCGGCTCCGTATATGATAGAACCCAGAAAAAATAAAGCCATGCCGCTTTTAGCCAATTTTTTATATTCTTTAAGATACCAGCCCAGGCCATAAGACGCCAGCATGAAAAAAATGATAACAAAAACTTTAAAAGATTTGTCCATCAGGCTCCAGTTGCTGGCGATAAAAGAAAAAATGCCCGCTCCAATAAGTACGGCACCGATGGTAACCAGGATATAGACGGTTTTTTTATGGGCTTCCTCCTTAGTGGCTTCTTCGTTCGAGGCCTTGAAATTTTCTTCAATAACTTCCAATTTTATGCCTTGCTGCAAAAGCGATGAATAAATTTCTTCCTTAGATTTCCCTTGAAGCTGGGCGTCTTTTATAAATTGAACGGTTTTGGGATCTTGCATTGCTTAAATAAAAGCCTTATATTAAACTACTTATATTATATCATTTTATAACTTAAAAACAACCGAAGTTTTCCACAGTATGAATTTAGAAGCCACTAAATCAGGCCAAAGGATTGACTTGTTTCTCAAGGAGGGAGTTTTTTTTAATTCCGAAATGACCCGCGGGGAAATTATCCGGAACATTAAAAATGGAAATATTTTGGTCAACGAAAAGAAAATCAAACCCAGCTATATATTGAAAATAAAAGATAAAATAAAAATTAATATCCCCAAAAAAGCCAAAAAATTAATTGCCAATAGGAATATATTTTTAAAAATTATTTTTAAGGACAAAAATATAATTGTGATCAATAAGCCAGCCGGATTAAAAGTTCATCCCAATGCTTTTGAAGAAAGAAATACTTTGGCAAACGGACTGGTTTGTAAATTTCCGGAAATAGAAAATGTGAATGATAAATCTTTGGGATCGGAACTCCGGCCGGGGATCGTGCATCGCTTGGACAAAGACACTTCCGGAATAATGGTAGTTGCCAGAAATCAAAAAGTATTTGATGAATTAAAAAATTTATTCCAGGCCAGGAAAGTTATAAAAAAATATTTAACCATCGTTCACGGACACTTGAAAAATAAAAATGGTGTTATTGAAAAAGCTTTGGCCAAAGCTTCGAATTATAAAAAGCAGATCATTGCCGGCAAAAAAACCAGAACTAAAGTACGGCCGGCCATTACTGAATATAATGTAATCAAAGAGTTTAATGGCTTTTCTCTACTTGAAGTTAAGCCAAAAACTGGCCGAACGCACCAAATAAGAATTCATTTAGCCTCAATTGGCCATCCGGTAATTGGGGACAAGATATACAGTAAAAAAGTTTATGATAAGGATATAAAATTAGGTAGACAATTACTTCACGCGAAAGAATTGGAATTTGAACTTTTTGGGGAGAAGTATCGGTTTGAATCCGAATTGCCTAAGGAGTTTAGGATATAAGGTTATTAAAAAACAGCCTTGGGTTTTCCCTAGGCTGTTTTTTCATGATTTTACCTCGCTTTCCAGCGGCAGAATTCCCGCTACTATAAATTGAAATGGTTGTTTACTCTTCACTGTAATTCCAGCATCCGATGGTGTGTACATCTGTTTCAGAAATGGCATCCATGTAGCGTCCCAAACAAGAATTGCAAGATTTATCTTCGAAGCTTTTACAGGTCGTGCATTTCCCCGAATAATTTCTAGGCCGAACCTTGCAAGACATAAGAGGAGAGCCCCAAGCTTTAGAGAGATCGATTTTCGCCAATACGATATTTTTTTTGTTCGCTCCCAAGCAAGGGCTTATATTTCCCCGGCAGTCCATATAAAGATGATATTCGTGTCTATCGCAGCACCCGCCTACATAAGTAGGTGAAACGATCCATTCATCCTTAAATTCTTTTTTTGATATGGCTTGAAGCTTGGCAAACATACATTTTATCTTTTCTGCTTCTTCAGTGGAAATAGATGCGCCCCTTCCCAACGGCAATACAGTATCGATGTCCGGCATAATATTGTTTTTGAGACAATATTTGAATAACCTTGGCAGTTCTTCATAGTTCTCGGTCAGTATCGGAGTAACGAAGCCGATCCTGGTAATCGGATTGTCGTCTTTATCTTTTGCCGGATCCATAAAACCCAAAGTCTTTAAAATTTTGATCGCATTGCGTCTTCTTTTAGAATATCCGGGCGATCCCACAAGCTTATCCTGTACAGAATGCCTAGAGCTATTAAACTTTATCATTAGCGATACATCCAAAGAAAGAAGTTTTTTAGCCTTTTCTAAGTTTATCAGGTCGCCCGCAGTGAATAGTATCGTCCGGATACCGATCTCGTGCGAGTACTTGATTATTGCCATGGTTTGCTCATAATTTTTTGGATGCAGGGGTTCGCCATTGCCGGGTATTCCAATGACTTTTCCGCCAAGATCTTTAAACTCCCTAATTACCCTTTTGTATTCAGCCATTTTTAGTAACCCTGCTTCATCTACAGGCACTCCTGCTCCATTGAAACAATATTCACAATGCATGTGGCAATATGGACCTACTTCAAGCCATAACTCCAATAACTTTCCTGTGTTCTCTTCTTTTTCAGCCTTTGTTAAAGCATTCTTAAGTCTTAGCATAGTAAGCCTCCTTTTATTCGATTTTTTATGTGCAGTCTTAATTATCGTAACTGATAATTATACTATTAATTGACATAAATATCAATACTTTTAGTATATAAATACAATATAATTCTAAAAAAGTTGACAAATAAGGCAAAAAAGAGTATACTAAATAATGACAGTTATTATATCATTTAATATATGAAATATAAAGATTTGCTTCAGGCAGGATTCAGCGAAAAGGAGGCCCAGGTTTATTTGGCGCTTTTAGAGCTTGGGGAGGGCACTATCGCCCAAATTACAAAAAAATCGACCATAAAGCGTGCCACGGTATATTTGGAAGTTGAATCCCTCAAAGCGAAGGGATATGTCAGCTTGGTTAGAAGAAAGAGGCGTAATATATACATGGCCGAAAATCCGAAACGGATCGAAGAACATTTGCGTGAAAAAACGGAAACAATCAGGAATTTGATGCCGGAGTTGCTTTCAATTGCCAATGCTTTGGACCATAAGCCGAAAGTGAGATACTTTGAAGGTATCGAAGGTTTAAAAGAAATATATAAAGATACTCTTGAATATCCGGGTATGGAGATTCTGGGATGGTATTCGGATGACCGTATCTATTTTTTCGATGAGGCTTTCGTGCTTGATTATTATGTAAAAAAAAGAGTAGCAAGCAGAATTCCTATGCGTATGTTTGCGATTGAGTCGGATTTTATGAAAAATTTAAATACAAAGGATCAGGTTCAATTGCGTCAAATGAAAATAATAAAAGCTAAGCAATTCGTCTTTGCTGCTGAAATAAATCTATATTCAAATGATAAGATTGCCATTATTGCTCACCGTGAAAATTTCGGCTTGATCATTGAAAGTAAAAAAATTTATGACACTTTCAAAAATATTTTTGAGTTGATGTGGATAAGCCAGTTGCCAGGCGATAGCAGCCGTTTATAATCCGGTTTTAGCCAATTACCAGGGAAGATTGATGGGTGTTGACGAAAAGCCGATTAAACGCTACTATGATAAAGCTAATTTTTAGATTTTTAAATACTCCGTTGCGAGTTGTTTTAATTTAAGCTGGCTTCGAGTATAATAAATTTATGCAGAAAAAAGTAATCGATTTCAACCAGGAGCAACGGGCCGGGAAAAAGGTTGATTTTCAGGCTGGCGATGTGATAAAAGTACACCGAAAAATAAAGGAAGGCGATAAAGAAAGAATCCAGATTTTTGAAGGAATTATAATTGCCGTTAAAGGCAGGCAAAGTTCTTCACCGATGATTACCGTCAGAAAAGTTTCCGATGGAATCGGAGTAGAATTGATTTTGCCGGTCTTGTCTCCTAATATTGAAAAAATAGAATTGATCAAAAAAGCCAAAGTCAGACGGGCGAAGCTTTATTATGTCCGGGGCGTCAGTGCCAAAAAGAGCCGGATGAAATATAAAGATCTTTCTCAATATATTACGGAAGAGGAAAAAGTTGAAGCGGCTGAACCGACGGAAGCTGTTGCGTCAGAGCCGGAGAAAAAAGTTGCTGAGGAAAGTTCTGATCAAAAATAAGCACTTGAATTTGGGGATATGGTGGAATTGGTATACACACACGTTTGAGGGGCGTGGCCTTCTAGGCGTGAGGGTTCGAGTCCCTCTATCCCCACACATTTTGCGCCGAAGTAGCTCAGCGGTAGAGCGAAGGACTGAAAATCCTTGCGTCGGCAGTTCAACTCTGCCCTTCGGCACCATTTAAAAAACGCGCGCTTAGCTCAATGGCTAGAGCATCTCGTTTACACCGAGGGGGTTGGGGGTTCGAGTCCCTCAGCGCGCACAGTTATAGAAAAATAAGCGGGTATCGTATAGCGGCTATTATATATCCTTGCCAAGGATAAGATACGGGTCCGACTCCCGTTACCCGCTCAAAAACTAAAAAATCTGGCTAAGCCAGATTTTTTAGTTTCAATGGTAGCAAGGGAGGAGGACGGGAAGGGGTCGGGAAACGGAAGTTTCCCGCTTGGGGTGACTGAGTGAAACGAGGACAAGAGGGCGGAAGCCCTATTGGGAGCGAAGCGACGTCTGACTCTCCCGTTACCCGCTCAAATAAAAAACAAGACTATTTAAAGTTTTGTTTTTTTTATTTCACAACAAAAATTATAAATTCTGTGATAGAATAAAATGAGAACAAATAAATTATAAGAAGTTACGATGGTTAAAACTCATCCGTTCATAGGCAAAGCGAAATTGTCGGACATATTTTATAAAAAATCAATTCTAGTTTGATTTTTTCCGCTGTTTTTTTCTCAATATGCCTTTGTTTGGATTATTATATTACCAACACCTACTCGCAAGGCGATTTAAATATGGAAGCCAATTCGGTTGCCCGTCTGTGGTGGCAGATAATGGGGCCGTTTAGGTTTATTGAAGTTCCTATTTGGATTTTGGTCATTTTCAGTTCTGCCTGCCTGATAAATTTAAAAAATAAATTTTTCCCCCTGCTTTGGCTCAATTTTCTGGCTTTCCAACATCTGCTGGGATTTTTTACCTGGCTTCCCTATAAATTTATTAATTTTTTGTATGCCTTCCCCAATCTAGATTCGGTTTATGTTATTGTGCTTACAAGTATTTTTCTTAGCCTATTGCTGTCGTTCATGCAGACCAAACCGATGCTTTATAAAAAAAATGCACAATAAAAATTTAATTTTTTGTGGTAGAATAAAAAAATGGATAAAAAATGTAACAGTCATATTTCATATCTGGAAAAACTGGCCCTAAAAACTACCGAGTACATCGGCTCAACCACTTCCATCATATTTCATTCGATTTTTTTTGTGGGAATTTTTGCTTTACAATGGTTAAATTTCAGCTTTGACCAGATACTTCTGATCCTTACGACTGCCGTATCGCTGGAGGCCATCTATCTTTCGATATTGATTCAGATGACCGTTAATTACCATAGCCATAAACTGGCCGAAGTCAGCGAAGATGTGGAAGATATTTCCGAAGATGTGGAAGAAATTTCCAAAGATATAGACGACATCCAGGAAAATGTAGATGACATCAGCGAAGAAGTCGGAGACATCGGGGAGGGAATGGGAAAAGACGTCGAAGAATTGACAATGAAGCATCACAGCGACCAAGAAAAAATCCAGCACATAGAAGGTACTTTAAGAGAATTGTTGGTTGAAATCCGAGGGCTCAAAGACAAGACATAAAATTAAAATGAAAAATAAAATTAAAATAAAAAACTTTTCTAAAATAGCTACAATCCTTATGGCCGTAGCTTTTTTATTTTTTGTTGGCTTTAGCCAAGCATCAGCCGATACGCATGTTTCCAATTCGTGCTCTTTAACTGATGTGCAGGCGGCGGTCAATAATTCCAGCGATGGCGATACGGTGATTATACTGCGGATTGGCGATTGCCAATCAGAAAAACTGCGTCCCGTGAATGTTGGTAATAAACGCATCGATATAATTTTTACCGGCGCGGATGCTTCAGCAAGCTTACCAGGGGAGGCCAAAGAGGATTTCGTGGCGCTTATTTTCCCTGGCTTTCTGATTTTTTCTTTTATTTTTTTCAAAATTTTTTCCGCCTTGCAAGGCGGGACACAAAAGAAAATTATTCTGCAAGCGGTAAATTTTTCGCCTGTTTGGATTCCAGCGGCTTTAATCTTCGTTATATTTAGAACCGAAGCTTTAATGAACGGAAAATTCAATTTTTTTCTGGAAATTACTACTTTTATAATTTTGTATTTTCTAGCTTTTCTGTATTACATAATGTCAGCTTGGCCAGCGGCTTCCGCCTTTACCCTAATTGATATTTTTAATGAGAAATCCAAGGACGAGAGAAGGCGGCAGACTGTCACCGTCTGGTCGATGCTCGACCGAATAAAAAAAGAGCGTATATTTATAATTTCCATCCTTTTGGTTTTGCTAGTAATATTTTTTTCCTTTGATATCTATTTGCTTTTTAAAATCGAACCTACGCTGGTACTTTTGGTAATTTCCCTGGGCGTATTGTTTTTCTATATGTTCTTCAAATTTTTCAGTTATGGAAATGTAAAAATTCCAACGATTGATCATGAAAAATTAAATAATTTACAAAGAGCTATTGATAAGGTATCAATAGCTACCGGCGTCAAAGCACCAAATTTTAAAATACTTTCTCACACTAATCCGACGGCTTTTTCAATTTATCCAAACTTTGGCAAACCCACTATTTTTATTACCGCCACCCTGCTTAATATGGCCGACGATAATGAGCTTGAAGCTGTAATTGCCCATGAATTCAGCCAAATATATTCCGGGAGGTTACTCTATTTAAAAAGAGTCAATAATCTATTGATTATCCTAAAAACCGTCGGTTTTTTCATGTTCTTTTTAGCCCTATGTGCCATAAACCAAGAGTTGATATTTCTTTGGCTGGCTCTATTAGCGATAGCTACTCTCAATCCATCAAACGATCGAGACATGGTTAGCGGAGAAAAGGGTTCAATTGCTATTGCTAATGCCAGCGCACTTAATCCCCCCTACTCGCTGATAAATTTTATTTCCTACCTAATCTATTATTCCATCGCTTATAACGAAGAATACTACGCTGACATTAAGGCAGTCGAAATTACCCGATATCCTAAAAGCATCTACTCAATCATCCAAAAAATAGAAAATTACGATGGCGTTAAGGATAAATTACCAAAAAAATACGAGTATCTTTATTTTACCGGGCAAGGAACTATTTTTGATGAGATACCTATGGCCACTCCGACTGTTGAAAATCGGAAAGAAAATTTGGAAGAAATCGATGAGTTGTTGGCGGAGGATAAAAGTCCGGAAAAAAATGCAAAATTAAAATGCCCGCGTTGCCAAAATCTGATGGGCAAAATAACGGCCGCGAGTCTGGATAACAATCCAGTCAGGGAAAATTATTGCGAAAAGTGCGACGCGGTTTGGTTTGATGGCTGGATATTTTGGGGCGTCGGTGATTTAGAAGAGGAGCACTTGGGCAAATCTAAATTAAAAATTCCAGAGGAGATAGAAATTAAAAATGAAGAAAAACTTATTTGCCCGCGCTGCGGAGTCGATTTGGAATTTTATATCGATCCAACTTTGCCAAAAGATGTTAAAATTTGGAGCTGTCCCACTTGCAATGGCAATTGGCTTTCTCGCAAAAGCGCGCTTAATTATGTGGTCTACCATAAAGCGCGTCTGAAAGCCCGAGACGAAGAAGGCAAAAGAAGCATGTTTTATTAAATAAGAATATCGGTTTGTGAAAATAACGGCTTTGAAAAGCCGTTTTATTTATTGACTTTTTATATTTTTTGTGCTATAGTCAAAAGTTCTGGAATAAGCTAGAACCAAGGACTTTTACATAAAAACAATATTAATAGGAGGAATTATCCATGGAGCCGAACGGAATTTATGCAATTCTGAAAGCACTGCCGATTTGGTTGATAATGCTGATCCTAAATTTTTTATGCGTCGATATACTTTATATCGGACGAGAAAAAATTGAAGGTTTGCCTTATAATATCGCTTGGTCAAGCCAATATGGGGATCGGGCGCTGGTCGGGTGCATCATTATTGGGATTTTGGTTTTACAAAGGGGAAAATTTTTGTTTCCCGCCTGATCTGGTTTTGATTTACAAATGTCATTTTTGATATTTTCAGTGATTATAGCCGCTGCATGCTTTATGATTTTTAACCCAAAACAAATTGTCGACATATATCACTGGACTTTCGTCACTCCGCTGTTCATTTTTTTGCTGCTAATAGCAGTGCCGCTGACCTTTATCTATGGAAAGCCATTTGATAAGGTTGCAACTGTAATCCTATTTCTGATCTGGGCCGGACTGGTAATTTACGATTTTAAGGAGCAAAGAATGGATCAGAAAAAATGGCTTGAAAACAAAGGCATAACATTGCCAATAAAAATGTAACAATTGCCTAAAAGGGCTGAAAAAAGCAGATACGATTAAATTTTTGTATCTGCTTTTTATTTTGGAAAATTTTGTTTTATTTGAGCCAAAAACTCAAAGCGATTAAAAATAAAATGGCTCATTTAAGCCAAAAATTGTTAATAACCTTTGACAGGGCTGGCTATTTTTGCTATACTATTCCGTCACGCTGAAAAAAGGCTTTTCAGGGGGACAATTAACAATTAAACCCAGCACTATTGAACTATATTCATAGCCAAGCAAACTATCTAAGGTTTGTTTCATGATTTAGCCATTTTTACTAAATTTGGCTAATAGTGCGGGGTAAAGACAATACATGCGTATCATTAGTATGCTAGTGACACTGCTGGTGTTTTTTGCGGTTTTAACCCCCAAAAGCTTAGCAGCCGAAACCAACACTACTGATGAAACACAAACAAAAAATGACAGCATTGTTTTGGTTGATGGTAGGATTTATGGTGAAAACAACCCTTTGCTTGTTAATGTTTCCCAAGCTTACGCGAATAATAAATTAATTCAGACTCCCGAGGAAGCGGCTAGGGAAGCTAAATTAGCCAAATACAAGCATAAGATCAATCCGGCCTTACTTCCGCAAGGCAAGTTCATCGTTAATGCTTCCGCCTATACGGCGTCAGCCGATGAATGCGGTAAAAGTGACGGGATTACAGCGAGTGGCGTTAAAGTCAAAAGGAATAGAACTTTAGCTTGTCCTCCGCAGTATCCTTTTGGCGTCAAGATTAAAATTGACGGCCATGGGACTTATGTCTGTGAAGATCGCGGCGGCGCCATCAAGGGTAACCATTTCGATATTTATGTCGAAAGTAAATCTGAAGCATTTGCTTTTGGCAGACGAAATTTAACCGCCGAAATCATCTACTAAACAAAAGAATGTTTCGACCCTGTTAAATATTCCGCTCAAACGGAATTTAACAGGATAAATAAAAAGGCGCCCTGCATGTGCGGGGCGCTTTTTGTTTGACCGGAAAAAATATTTTTGATAAGCTGAATTTTGTTATATACTTTTAATAGTGCTAAATTTTTATAAAATGGTCCGATGGCCGAGCGGGTTGGATTCGAATGAGAATTCAACGGGTTTCAAAAGAAACCCGGGAACCCGAGGCCATACAGTTTTTTAGTAAATATAAAATGGTCCGATGGCCGAGCGGTTAGGCAAAGGTCTGCAAAACCTTTTACAGCGGTTCAACTCCGCTTCGGACCTCAAAATTAATATATGCCCAGGTGGTGGAATTGGTAGACACAAGGGACTTAAAATCCCTCGGTAGCAATACCGTGCGAGTTCGAGTCTCGCCCCGGGCACTAGAAAATAAAAGCCTAGCGCTTTCTAAAGATTCATTTAAGTGTATATGATTGAAAGCTTTCGATACGCATACTTGCTTGGAAATTTATTTTTTGTTTTAATTTGGTTTATTCTTTTTTTATATCGTCGCGATTTACGGAAAGAAATGCTTGTTATGTCTTTTATCATAATGCCAATGGGACCATTGACTGAATTTTTTTATTTGCGCGATTACTGGCGGCCAGAACTTTTTAATGGCTGGGCCGTAGGCATAGAAGATCTATTGTTTGCTTTTACAATTGGTGGAATTGCGGCAGTAATATATGAAGAATTTTTTAGTAAGAAATATTTAAAAAAACATCTTGCCTTACATCCAAAATGGATGTTTGTAATCTTTCCTCTTGGTTATGCTTGGATGTTTTTAGGTAATATCGTTTTGGGATTCAATTCGATTTATATTTCCATTTCTGGGCTATTAATATTTGGCATTCCAATGCTTTTCTTTCGCCATGATCTTTTGAAGAACGCCGTATTTAGCGGATTATTTATGGGGTTATTTATGCTTGTTTTTTATATATTTTTTATTGCCATATTTAATGGTGTTATTCAAAGGTGGTGGCTCTTAGGGAATATTTCGGGCATTCTTATATTAGGCGTACCAATTGAAGAATTGATGTGGGGATTTAGCTGTGGTTTTTTTGTTGGTCCCACGTATGAATTTATTAATGGATTAAAATTCAAAAAACCTTAGGCGATTTGCTATTAAAATAAAAGTAAAGTTAAGTTTATAAAAAAGCCATCTAGGATATTGAATGGCTTTTATTATTTTCCTAAAGTAAGCTTATTTGCTCTTTTTCTTCAACTTTCAATTCTTCAATATTATTTTCTTTTTCCAAGGCTTCCAAGACTTTCGGAATTCTTTTGAAATCCTTAATTAAAACTTCCCGCATGCTGCCGTTGTAAAGCGCAGCGGCGGGATGATAGAGCGCGTAAAAAACCTGTTTGCCTAAATCTGGCATTTCTCTTCGCAAAGCTTTCCCGTGAATTTGGGAAATTTTTTGGTTGGGTAAAAATAATTCCATACTGTGTTTGCCGAGTGTCACGATTAATTTCGGCTGGATCAGTTTAATCTGTTCCAAAAGCCAGGTCCAGCAAGCCTCTTTTTCTTCTGGCAAAGGATCACGATTTTCCGGAGGCCGACATTTGACGGTATTGGCAATGTATACACTCTCTCTTTTTAAATTTATGTAGCCCAGCATTTCATCCAGAAATTTTCCGGCGGCGCCGACAAATGGCCGACCGAGTTCATCTTCTTTTTGTCCCGGTCCTTCGCCGATAAACATAATTTCCGCATCCGCCGAACCTTCGCCGGGCACGACTTGTTTGCAGGTAGAGCGCAAAACACACTGGATGCAAGAGAGCATGCGCTTATTTAATTCGTCTAATTCCTTGGTCTTGTCCATAAATATAAGTCTAAAGGCTAAAGTCTAAATTTTAAATCAAGTCTAAAATTAAAAAGTCTAAAAATTTATACTTTAATCATTTAGATTTGATTTAAACTTTAAAATTTAAAATTTAGCCTTTTAAATCATGTATTCTGATCAAAGTGTATTTTCCAGTAGCAATATCCAATACACAAAATGTTGGTGGAAAGATTTCGCCCGCCACATTGCCGGGATTAAGAAGGGTGCAATTATTTATTTTTTCAACCCAGGGTTTGTGAGTGTGTCCGTAAAAAACAAAATCATATTTTTTGGTCTCACATAACTCCTTGGCGATTTCCGGAAAATGTACAAAAGCCAGATTTTTACCGGCGATTTCCACATGGCCGTAATCTTTGAAGATTAAAGTATTCTTATATTGTCCCGAAATAGCGAAATCTTTCATCTGCCCTTCATCCATATTACCAAAAGCATAATATATCTTTCCGGAAAAATTGTCATTCAAAAAATCCAAGGTTTCCATATTGGCCAAATCCCCGCAGCA
>Ga0172368_10001786_pt1 | contig 28591 bp, 18 predicted proteins | sample Lak11m_FD_114540 | JGI IMG/M metagenome (GOLD analysis project Ga0172368, IMG submission 114540) | Freshwater microbial communities from Kabuno Bay, South-Kivu, Congo - kab_022012_11m | ecosystem: Environmental > Aquatic > Freshwater > Lake | place: Democratic Republic of the Congo: South-Kivu...
CTTCCGCTTTTTCCCAAGTTATCAAGGCTGACTCTTTTCAAAATAGGTTCTTTTGATATACCCGGGCAAATTGAAAAAAGTTCCCGAAAAAAAGGAATCTGGAAAAGAACTATAATGTTACAAATTTTCTAAATATCCCCATTTTTGCCGTCATAAGATTAGACGATGTTAGTAAAATAAAGGTTGCATAAAAATCGTTTGAAAGTAGGATAAGAAAAGATGTATCAAGTATTAAGTATCAAGTATACCCGTTCTAATTAATATTTTCCGATTGTAGGGACAGAACACTCAGGCTGTCCCGGAATACCGTCTGACCTTGTCATTCCCGCGCAAGCGTGAATCAAGCTTTTTGTATATTATCGACTTAGAGATTCCCGCTTTCGCGGGAATGACGGATTTCGGGGCATTTTATTAATTGTGGGACAGGCTCACTGTTCTGTCCCTACCTAAACATGCGAAAAGACTTTTTGGAACGGGTATATAATGACTATTATAGTGTCCGTTTTGTGGTGTCAGGTGTCCTCACCTGACACACTTCAAATAGTCAAAAGTGGTGTCAGACGAGGATGTCTGACACCACGGCTGAGCTGCCCAATCTTCCAGGCGAAAATCCCGGACTAGGCACAGATACTTTATCGGTAAAAAAAGAGCGTTCCGTCCAAACGAAACGCTCCAAGAAATTAATCCCCAAGATCATTTTTACCAGTTGGCGGTGATCAAGCCCATATCTTCATCGACCACATAAATATAGTTTTCCGTTAAAACCATATCTTTGGGCGAGACTAAATCGAAGTTGAATAGTAATTGGGGATTTGCGGGATCAGCAACATCGACCGCGAAAACGCCGTCATACTGGTCTAACACTACTGCTCTATCGCCCAGAATTTTGACTTTAAAACAGTCATCTGCGCCGTCGAATTTCAGATTGGCGGTGCGCACCGGATTAGCCGGATCGGAAACATCGACGATTTGCAATCCCCAATGGCGGTCGGCTAAATAACAATAGCCGTCTTGATAAGCGATACCCCGGCAGAAACCTTCGGTGTCGAAGGCGCCGACTACCGGGGTTTCAGCTGCCGAAGCAGTCAAGCTGACTATCACCATACCATACTCATCGACCGCCAGATAGGCATAATCATCGCTCAAGGCAAAACCATAGACATTAAGAGCTTGATAGCCTTTATCTTCATAGACGCCAAAATATCCGCCCAAAGTGTAGGCGTACTGCACCTGAAACTTCTTAGTTTCCGTGTTATCGTTGATATAAAATATCAATGTATCTATCAATGCTGCTCCCAGAGAATCATGCGTAATTTCTTTTACCCAGTATTGTTCCATCGGCGGGGAACCGGTGAAAAATGGCACCGTTCCAGAGTAGTTATCCACAGTGGACAATTCAAACTGGAACAATGCTTGAGCGAAATTAGCACCCATCCCGGATTCCACATAAATAAAACCGGTTTCTTCGCTGATTTGGCAGGAATAAAGGGGCCCGAACAAGTAATTACTGATGGTGTCGATTACCACCGGTGAAGCGGGATTTTGCAGATCGACTACAATAATACTGTTTAAATAATCTGCAGCTAAGTAACCTAAATCCTGGCTGATATAAAGATGCCGAAATATTCCAACCGGCGGTAAAGTCGAAGTTATTTGATATAACTGCCCGCTGTCGGCGGCATTTTTCCTTTCGCCGCATCCGGTCAGGAGTATTAACGGCAGAACCACGATGACGATCAGTTGCAGCGCTCGTTTCATTTTTGACCTCTGCAAATTTTGCATATTTAAAGTCGAAATTAAGGGTAAAATCCGATTATGCAAATATTGTTCCTTCCCATTATCTTGATGGAATAATTAGAATAGAACAGGGATTGCTTCAAGGCTTTCAGCCTTTCGCAATGACGCATTTGGTGATTCTATATTAAATGTAATGACAATATTAATTATTAATTATTAATTTTTAATTACTTAAATGACTCCCCTTTCGGACGATTCGAAGAATTCCACCACGGTTTGCACTTCCGCGGTCATTCCGCCGTCTTTGATTTTCTGTAAAGCTTCTTTCCGCAGCATATCGGTTTGATAGATCAAATAATACGCTTCTTTCAGGGCTTGCAGCTGTTCGTCAGTAAAGCCTCTGCGTTTCAATCCGATTTTATTCAATCCTTCATATTTCATTTCCCAGCCCGCCGCCATACAATAAGGCGGGACATCTTTGGTGACGCGGGATTTGCCGCCTACCATCGTATGCGCGCCGATGCGGACAAATTGGTGGATAGCCACCATCCCGCCCAAAATCGCCCAATCGCCGATATGAGTGTGTCCGCCCATATTGACCGCATTGGCTAAAATCACGCGGTCGCCGATACGGCAGTCGTGAGCGACATGGCTGTAAGCCATCAGCAGACAATCCGCACCGACAATGGTGCGTTTGGAATGAGCGGTGGCGCGGTTGACCGTGCAAAATTCGCGGATGACGGTGCGGGGACCGATTTCGGCGGTGGTGATTTCCCCGGCGTATTTTAAATCCTGAGGAGCGGTACCGATGACCGCGCTGTGGAAAACTTTGACATTTTCTGCTAAGCGGGCGCCATTGGCTAAAAGTACGCTGGAGGCGATTTGACAACCGTCACCGATAATGACATTGTCTTCGATGATGGAATAGGGGCCGATGGTGACATCATTCCCGATGTTTGCGCCGGGATGGATGAGGGCGGTAGGATGAATTTGCATAATTTAGAATTAAAAATTTAGAATTAAAAGTTAAAAGTTAATTGGACTTTGGACTTTAGACTTTGGACTTTAGGAAAAGCAAAAGCAAAGATTATTTGAACCGCAGATAAAAGCAGATAAAAGCCGATAAAAGCTGATAAAGCAAAGAAAAAGCAAAGAAAAAGCAAAAGCGATGCACAGCAGATGAAACGGATTAAACGGATTATTGTAGGGGCAGACCTGCGTGTCTGCCCGGTTAGTTCTGTGTGTCTGCCCGGTTGTTATTCACTGGCAATTAAGGCTATTATAGCTATGAAATTCACTGGATATTGTGGGAATTATGGGAATTATAAACAAGTATTTAAAAGAATAGAATGAAAAAAACGGCCGATTATTATTTAGGCAAATACTAACCTTCCTTTTGGTTCTGGAATTTCCCGCCCTAATTCCTTAGCAGTCTCAATCCATTCCTGAACAATCATCTCTACATTTTTTAGAGCTTCCCTATGTGTTTTGCCGTCAGCGGCGCAGCCGGGCAGTTCCGGAACTTCCGCGATAAAAGCATTGTCATCTTCGCTCCAATAGATAATTACTTCGTATTTAGTCATCGATGGACTCTCCTAATTTATAAGCAATTAGAATATTCCTAACCTGCTTGACTTGATAAGGTTTAGCTTTATTTCCTTGCGGCTGTAGATTGATAATTTCTCTAATCCCCGAACGATACATTATATGATGATCGCCTTTGATCCTTTGCTGAAATCCCAAATGCGTTAGCAGCGCAAGCACATCATTGAAAGAAATATTTTTATCCGCCGTCCCGGACAAGACTTTTAGCATTATTTTTCGGTATTTGTCCATTAGCTAATTCCCATAATACCCATAATTCCCAGTGAATTTCTTTGAGTCTTACAAGTCCTCCGAGTCTTTCGAGTCCTTCGAGACCCGCATTATTTGAACCGCAGATAAAAGCTGATTGAAAGCTGATTGCGCTGATAAAACAAAAGAAATTTAAAATACGGATAAACAGGATTGACAAGAGAAATCCAATAAGTAATTTTAAAGTAAAAAATAGAAAATAACTATAACATTAGATCCGGAGAATTCACTTACTCATTGTTTCCCTTTTACAAATGCTTTAAAATGCTTGGGTTTATAAATCAAATCACTAATTCTTCGAAGTAGTATTTTTGTTGATCTTGATCCTGATATACCTTGTCCAATAGAAAGTAGTTCAAAGTAAATTGCATTTTTATCAGCGAGAAATATTTTATCAAAAATTCTGTCTAACAATAGAAATTTACTTTCTTTATTGTCAGATGAATCCCTTTTGGTGTCATAATGTGTTCCGCCAAGCTTATTTGCGATATATTGTATCAGCTCTCGCCTGCAAATTTTCTCTCCTTGTACTATAAAACAAGAAGAATCTAAATATTCACTGATAGACCAATTTTTTAATTTTTGTTTAAATCCTTTTTCGAATTCTTCGTCGAATTCTTCCTTAGTTGCAGTTTTATTCTGAAATACAACATCTCTAATCTCCATATTATTGAATTTGGCTCCTCCTGTTTGTGCTATTAAAATCTTTCCTGCATTGTCTTGATCAATAATATTTTCAATTGCTTGAGTCTTGATTATAAATTTTCCAGATAGACCTACCATACGCCAAGCTTTATTTAATTGTCCTTCAATCAATAAACTTCTAAGGGATGAACTTCCTCTACGAAGGGCATCATCACTTATCGTTTGATCCCATTCTCTAGAAATATAATATAATTCTTCATAAACATATTTTAATAGATTATAATCCATATAATTTGACTTTCTATTTTTCTTCCAGAATTCTTAAAAGAATTTCCGCATTTTCAAATCCTAGCGCTTTTGCTTTCAAAGCATCTTTATAAGCGTTATTAATATCACCTTGAAGCGCATAAGCAAATCCACGAGTATAATAAGCTTCAGCAAAATTTGGCTCTATAGATAAAGCCTTATTACAGTTATAAATAGCACTATTGTACTCCCCTTTTTGAGCATACGCTATACCAAGATTATTGTAAGCTGCAGTCAAATCTGGCTTTAGTAAAAGTGCTTTATTTAAATCAGTAATCGCTCGATCATATTCCTTTATGTGTATTTGGGCAGTTCCTCTATTATAATAAGCATTATAATCACCATTTTTTAACAAAATGGAATTACTATAATCAGAGATAGCTCTATAATAATTACCCATATTCATATATATTATGCCTCTATTATTATATGCTTCAAATTTTTTATCGTTTAATTCAAGAGTCTTGGTGAAATCAATAATAGCTAATTCATAATTACCTTTATTCATATAGGCATTACCGCGAACATAATATGCTTCTGCATTATTAGGATCAATTGACAATGCTCTGCTACAATCTAATATCGCATTATCATGATTCATAATTAATTCATAAGCATTCCCACGATTATAGTATGCGTTTGAATAATTGTGATCAATTTGTAAAGCTTTGCTAAAATCAGCAATTGCACTTTGATATTTCCCTATATTAAAGTATGCTAGACCTCTTAGATTATAAGTCTTCGAATCGCTAGGATTTATTTCAAGAGCACTTGAAAAGTCCACAATAGCATGATTATAATCCTCCTTAAATCTATATGCTAGACCTCTATGTATATATACCTCTGAAATATATGGATCTTTTTCAATAGATAAAGAATAATTAAAGATTGCTTGATCTAAATCGCCTTTTTCATGAAAAACAAGTCCTTTATTATTTAAGGCAATTGCTAAATTAGGGTCTATTTCTAGTGCTATATTGAAATCTGAAATTGCTTGAATAAGATCACCCTTTTTCTGATATGCGACACCTCTATTGTTGTACGCTAATGCTAATCTTGAATCAATTTCAATTACTTTAGAATTATCGTCAATTGCACGATCATAATCACCCTTATGTATATAAGCAATTCCTCGGTTGTAATAAGCTTCCATTAAATAAGGATTCATATTAATTGCTTTGGTAAAGAACTGTATTTTTTCATCTAAATCATTTGAATACACACCTTTGTCATACCATTCAACGGCGGTATATTCCTCACTCAATCCCTTCCTTTCCTGCTTCAATTCTGCTTTTTTATCTACCGAAGATTGTTCTATCTTCTGTCTTAATTCCGCGATTTCCTTCTGCAATCTGTTATTTTCCGCCTGCAGGCGTTTGTAATCATCCAATTTCTGCCGTTCCTGCAGTAAATCCTTAATGCGCCGTTCCAAATCTTCGCTTTCGATGGTGATTTCATAGGTCAGCCATATTACAAAATGTCCGCCCTCCAGCTCCCATTTTTCCTGCGCTTGTTTAGTGGACAATACCGCCGCCGCCAAAGCGGTGATGTCTTCTTTCACCAGCCGGGAATTTTGCACTACCGTCTGCGTTTCCAAGTACCCCCCCGCCTGTTCCAAAGCCTGCCGTTTCGCTTCCAAGGTGGCGAATTCCCGCAGTTCATCCCGCGATTCATATTCCCCCATCACCCGTTTGACCGTGACGGAAAACACCTTCGGCTCCGCCCCTGCCTCAATCACTATCGCCAATAGCGCGGCAATAATTAAGCAATCCCTCAGCTTCATCGAAAATCCTCCGCAAATATATGATATTGAATTAGTTTAATTCGTTTAATTCGCTGTGAATAATAGCATTAATTGCGTTTATAGCTTGTGAATAATAGCCATAATTCCCATAATAGCCAGTGAATCTTATAGCCATTGGCAGTTAGCCGTTGGCGGTTAGCGAAAAGCAAACATTGGATTCCTGCTTTCGCAGGAATGACGCCCTGAGGGCGCGATAAAAAGATGAAAATAGCCATAATTGCCATAATTCCCATAATAGCCAGTGAATCTTATAGCCATTGGCAGTTAGCCGTTGGCGGTTAGTAAGAAGCAAACACCGGGCGGGTCTTTGACCCGCTCCTACAAATACCTGTTTATTATAGCATTAATTCCCATAATAGCCAGTGAATAATCTTTGCTTTTAATCCTGAATATCCTGAATATCCGATGTTAAATTGCTTTAATGTTTGCTTTTATCAGCTTAATCCGCTTAATCAGCTGTGAATCGCTTTTGCTTTTACTTGCTACTTGCCACTTGTAACTTGCAACTTATTTGTTAGGCTTATCCACCACCGCAGCGGACATTTCCGCTTCACACGCCAGCGTGTCCCCTACGAAAGCCTGCGATTTGATTTTACAGATGTTGCGCCGGAAAAAGATTTTTTCCACCCGGATATATAATTGGTCGCCGGGCATCACCGGCCGGCGGAATTTCACATTGTCCATCCCGGTGAAATAGACTAATTTCGCTTCGGGATTTTCAAAGGAATTGAGCAGCAGCACTCCGCCCACTTGCCCCATCGCTTCCAAAATCAGCACGCCGGGCATAATCGGATTGTTGGGGAAATGCCCTTGGAAGAACGGTTCATTGATGGTAACATTTTTCACGCCGGTAACGAATTCATCCGGTTTCATTTCCAAAATGCGGTCGACCAAGAGGAACGGATAGCGGTGGGGCATTATGCGCATAATAGCGTTGATGTCGAAAACGAATTCTTTGGAAATGGTGGTTTGATATTTCTTGGTCAGCTGTTGAGCTTCAAAGACTTTCTGCACTTTTCGGGCGATTTCCACATGGGCGAAATGCCCGGCTCGCGCAGCCATCACATGCCCTAAGATGGGTTTACCCAGCAAAGCCAAATCGCCGATCAAATCCAGCACTTTATGCCGCACCGGTTCATTGACATAGCGCAGCTGCTTATTATTGAGGATGCCGCCGCTGATGTCGACCGATTCTTCCTGAAGATCGAAAAGCTCTTTCAGATGTTCCAATTCGGACTCTTCGACTTTCCGGTCGATGAAAACTATGGCATTGTCCAGATTGCCGCCTTTGACCAAACCGGCTTTTTTCAGCATTTCCGTTTCGGAAAGGAAGCAGAAGGTGCGGGCGAGGGCGTATTCCGTTTCGTATTCGCTGAGGTCGTACATTGCGGTGTATTGCGTCCCCAGCGCCATATGTTTATAGTCGATCATATAAGTAATGCGGAATACCGGAGAAGGGACGATTACGATATCGATGGCTTTTTCTTCGTTGTGATAGACTATAGTTTCGGCGATTTCGATATATTCGCGGGGGGCGGGCTGTTTGATGATGCCGGCGCTTTTTAGCTTTTTCACGAATTCGCCGGAAGAACCGTCCATCACCGGGGGTTCGATGCCGTCCACTTCGATTAAAGCATTGTCGATCTGCATCCCATAGAGCGCGGACATAATATGTTCGACGGTATGCACCTGCGCGCCGTTACGGCCTATAGTAGTGCCGCGGGCTAAATCGGTGACATTGGACAGATGCGCATCGATGACCGGTTTATCGGGTAAATCGGTGCGGACAAATTTGATACCGTGATTTTCCGGGGCGGGGACAAATTTTAAAGCGCTTACTGTTCCGGTATGGAGGCCGACGCCGGAAATCGATACGGATTTGGCGATAGTTTGCTGTTTTTCCAGCATTTATTTTCTTAGGATTTAGGATTTAGGATTTGGGATTTAGGGAAAGCAAAAGCAAACATTAAAGCAAACCTACCACAGAGTCACAGAGGACACAGAGTTTCACAGAGAAAAGCAAAAATATTTGCAGTAATGAAGAAATTTTTTGTTGCATTACTTCATTACTTAATTCACTGTGAATCTAACAGCTTTCAAATCATATATCATATATCATATATCATATATCATATATCATATATCATGAAATCAGGTCTTCCTTAGCGCGGTTGACCGAACTTTCCAGCTTGTTCAACTTCTGCACCAATTCCGGCAGTTTTTTCAAGCTTGCTTCGATGCGTTTGGTTTCCATAATCGGACGCGCAGGATAGCCGAAAACCGTAACGCCGGGCGGGACATCTTTGGTGACGCCGGACTGCGCGCCGATTTTAGCGCCGTCGTGGATTTCGATATGTCCGACAATGCCGACTTGCCCGCCCATCATCACGCCGCGGCCGACTTTGGTAGAACCGGAAATGCCGGTTTGACCGGCGATAACGGTATGGTCGCCGACTTCCACATTATGCCCGATTTGGATAAGATTGTCCAGTTTGACGCCTTTGCCGATGCGGGTAGCGCCCAGAAACGCCCGGTCGATGCAGGTGTTAGCGCCGATATCGGCGTCGTCGTCGATGATGACAATGCCGACTTGAGGGATTTTTTCAAAGCGTCCTTCCACCGGAGCGAATCCGAAGCCTTCCGCGCCGATGACTGCGCCGGGATGGATGATGACCCGTTTGCCCACTTTACAGCCGTGGCGGATGACCACTCCGGCGTGGATGCGGGTATCGTCGCCGATTTCGCAATTATCTTCGATGACCGCGTTAGCGCCGATAGCCACGCGGTGGCCGATTTTGACTTTATCCCCGATGACCACTCCCGCAGCGATGCCGATGTCTTTGCCTATTTGCGCGGAATCGGAAATGACGGCGGATTTGTGAACGCCGGTGATGACCGGGTCGGGGCGGGGGTAAAATATTTTTACAGTGATCATAGTAGCGGCATAGGGATCGTCGGTGCGGATGACGGGGATGCCGGGATGAGGCTGTTTGCGGTCTAAAATGACGGCGGAAGCTTGAGTGGAACTCAAAAGTTTGGCGTAGCGGGTATTGGATAAAAAGGAGATTTGACCGGGGACCGCTTCGGCGAGCGTATTGACCCCGGTGATTTCCAAATCTTCGCCTTCCACTTCGCCGGATAGAATTTGCGCTAATTCGGACAGTTTCATCTTTCACTCCTTTGTTTAATTCATCAATTTAGTATCAAGCGCCAAGCGCCAAAAGAATGCGAGTTGCGAGAATTAAGTCTCGAGTCTCGAGTCTCGTGTTTGAAGTTTAGAATTTAGTGCTTAGTACTTTTAAAGGTGTCAGACTAAAGTCCGACCTCCAATATTTAGGAGAACAGACTTTAGTCTGTTCCCTTAAGTCTTAAGTGTGTTGTCCTACGAGGTTATATCACATATTCAGGAGATTGCTTCAAGGCTTTCAGCCTTTCGCAATGACGCTAATTGGTGTGTTATAATCCAATGAAACAGTACACTTAAGCCTTGAGCCCAGAGCCCAGAGCCCAGAGCCAAAAGCCGAAAATTTCAAATATCTTTGGCTAGAATTTTACTTCTTCTTCAACTCTTCGGTTATCCGGTTAGTGAGGTCATAGTCCGGCTTAGCATAGACTAACACGCCCATACCGGCGTCGATGATGAGGTCGTAACCTTCCTCTTCGCCGATTTTCTGGATGACCACATTGATTTTATCGATGATGGGTTTGGACAGTTCCAAATTGCGTTGATAAAGTTTGCCGGTTTGACCCCAGATTTCCTGCAGGTACTGCTGGTATTCCATATATTTTTGCTGGTATTCCTGCTGTTTTTCCAGCTTTTTTTCTTCCGACCACATCAGACTTTGAGCTTCGATTTCATCCTGGATGTTCATAATATCCAGTTCCATCTGCCGGCCTTTGCGGGAGTATTCTTTTTCTTCATCGTCGAGGATTTTCTTGGCGTCTTTGTAATCCTGAGATTCGTTCAAAATCCGTTCGGAGTCGATGTAGGCGATTTTCAGGTCGGCGGAATAGGCGGCAAATGTGAAAAAAGCCAGAAGGGCAATAATTGAAGCAAGTTTTAAAAATTTCATTTTACGCTCGATTTATAGGTTGATTATGAAAATTTCCCATATTTTATAATAGACTAATAATATAGGAATATTAGGGGTAAAAATCAAAATTAGCTCACAGCTCACAGCTCATAGCTCACAGCTCACAGCTCATAGCTCACAGCTCATAGCTCATAGCTCACAGCTCATAGCTCACAGCTCATAGCTCACAGCTCACAGCTCATAGCTCATAGCTCACAGCTCACAGCTCACAGCTCACAGCTCACAGCTCATAGCTCACAGCTCATAGCTCACAGCTCACAGCTCACAGCTCATAGCTCACAGCTCACAGCTCACAGCTCATAGCTCATAGCTCACAGCTGACAGCTTATAGAAAAAGCGGGATCGGGGGGATTCGAAGAACACGAAGGACTCGGAGGACTTGATAAATGATTAATGAATATATGGAATCTTTGTACAAACGAAAAACGGACGCCGAATAATCAGCGTCCGTTAATATCATTTTAGAGTGAAGTAAAGGCTATTGAATGGGTACTACATCGCTGGCATTAGGACCTTTCGGGCCTTCTACGATAGTAAATTCAACTGCTTGACCGTCACGCAGACTTTTGTGACCATCTCCACGAATGTTTTTGAAGTGAACGAAAATATCACCTTTGTTTTCGCTTTCTATAAAGCCGAAACCTTTGGCGTCATTGAACCATTTCACAACGCCTTTTTCTCTTTGTGCCATTTTAAAAATAACTCCTATGAAGTATTGGGTTTTCTCTGCAGAATGATAACCGTCTGCAGGCGGCGGTTCCGAATGAACCTTTGTTCTCTAAGCAAACGCTGAAGGTAAAGTACACATAAAACTACCTCGCCTGTCAACATTAATAGCAATTAATATAATAAATAATTACTTCATTGTCAAATTATTTTTGCGATATTTGAAGATATTTTTATATTTTTTTGAATAGGATTTGGGATTTGGGATTTAGGATTTGGGGAAAAGCAAAAGCAAAGGTTATTTGAACCGCAGATTTTCGCTGATTAAAAGCTGATTGCGCTGATAAAAGTTAAAGCAAAGATAAAAGCATTTAACAGGGATGAAGGGGATTAAGGGGATAAAAGCAAAAAGCATTCACAGGCTATTAAGGCTATGAAGCTTAAAGCTTAAAGCTCAAAGCTCAAAGCTCAAAGCAAAAGCATTCACAACAGATACAACAGATAAAAACAGATTTTAATCTTGTCAATCCTGATTAAATGCTTTTGCTTTTTTCTGTGAAATTCTGTGTGCTCTGTGACTCTGTGGTGAAGCTTTTTGCTTTTATCCGTGTAATCCGCATTTATCCGCGCAATCCGCGGTTCAAATCTTTGCTTTTCAGTATTCAGTATTTCGTATTATTTCTTATCATCCGACAAACTTCCTCGCGGTTTAAAATCTGTCCGCTGGCTATCGCGTCATTCAGCATTCCCACTTCACCCAAATACGCTTCCACAAAGTAGAACATATTCTCGGAAAACTGCGCCGCATATTGATGTATATAAGTAGTATCAAATGATAATCCATGAAAGAAAAACAGGGAATCAGGATTATAAGGCAGTTCGGAATAATAAATCAAATAAGCGTCGGTTTCGATAGGATTACCATAAATACTGGTATCGACCGGCAGCCAATTCAATACCGCATCGGGACCGGTAATATCAATCGTCAAGCCCTGCACCGGCGCGGGAGTAAATTCCCACATACCGGAAATATAGATATAAGCGGTGTCATTAGCGGTGTTATAAGCATTAGCCGGGAGATTAATATATCCCTGATTAAATCCTTCCGTCAAAGGATGAAAAGTGACAGTTACCGGATTAGAAGATTCTCCCGGATTGAGAATATACCAAGGACTTGCGGTTACTAAAAAAGAAGGATTTAAAGCGGTAATATTCATCACCAGCAAATCATCATTTCCTTGATTGCTGAAGCTGAAATTCCGCGCCGGATAAGGCGTATTTGGTTCCCAGACGCCGAAATCGAGGGTGTCATCCGATAAAGCGATATAAGCGCCGAGGCCGCCGCCGGATAATGGCAAAGTCAGAATTATTTCACCGGAAATGATGAAGAGAGTATCGATATAGGCGGTGGAACTATCGGGAGTGAAAGTTATTTCCAATTCCAAGCTATCTTCCGCCGGAACGACCGCGCCGATGATGGTGGAATCGAAAGTAAAGACAGAAAGATAGTTTAGCAGATTATCGATGTTAATATTGTCAATACCCGGATTGATGATGTAAACACTGGCAAATTCGGCTTCTCCAACTTCAACCAATTCAAAATCGAGGAATTCCGGGATGATATACAGTACTGGTGTTTGATCGAAATAATACGCCCCCATATCGGCGATCGTGCTGTCCGGATCCAGCGGACTTGCCGGGTCACCGGCGTCGATGCAGGGGGAATTGGCGGTCAGATAGAAAGCGCTGTCGCCGGTGGTGGAATAGAATTGCGGGTCGAGGAATATGTTATGATATTGATCACAAGGGTCGCCGTTGAGGTTAGTGGTGGAGATTGTGCCAAGACCGGCGGGAACTAACGATCCAAAGAAATTACTTCCAGTATTTCCGAAAAAATCACTATAAGAAATATTTGGCGCATAGTAATTACAATCAACTACACCCACATTAGAAGTATTATGAGAGAAAATACTATTTTTACTCGTCGTAGTTCCACCAGTAATTGCGTGGTTAGTGCAAGTATTATAAGATACTGTGCAATTAGTAAGTAAAGCACTCCCGCTGTAAATACCTATAACACCGTAAGCCGGGCAAGTATTGTTAGATATTACACAATCTGTAAATGTGATATTAGAATTATAGTCCATTCTTATAACAGATTGAGCACTTGTAGTATTTAATTTTACTTCACAATTTGTAAAAATTGGATTTGCGCCCGAACAGTAAATAGCAGCTCCTTGAGGCGATGTATTCTCATTTATATCAGTGCTAATAACATATGGATTTGCATTGAAGCAGGCTATACCACCGCCTGCATCACTAGGACCTGGATCATTAGTTGAATTGTTCTTTATGATGCAGTCCTTTATGGTAGGGCTCGAAGTGTTTAAATAAATGCCTCCACCAAAATCGTTTACTAGACCATTAGTTATCTTTATTCCCTCCAATATCGAACTGTTGGTCTCATTTAAATGAAAATAAAATCCCCTCCCGCTGTTCTGACAATCGATCACACAATTTTCCGCGCCGCCGGAGGATTTGACTACAATCGCTTTGCCCAGAAAATCGAGATTTTTGTTCCCCGTCCCGGTATAAATTCCATCGGCGACTAAAACCGTATCTCCATTGATTGCAGCGTTAATTCCGGCTTGGATGGTGGGATATTGCGATGGGACATTGCGGATGACCGCATTTGAAGTTAAGGTGAAAGCGGCAATAATTAGAATTGCCAAACAAATAGTTCGTTGGTTTCGCATCTTGACGCTCCGCTGTTATTTATGATAAGTTTAAGTTGATTGTTTTCCCTAAATATTCTCACCTTAAAATATGAAAAAAAAAATAAGAGTCAAGATTTCGCAGAAAAATAGTGAAAAAATTTTTGCCAGGTTTTTTTTCGATTTTGCGGAGAAATGATTAGATTAGAAGCAGGATTTGGGATTTAGGATTTGGGATTTAGGGAAAAGCAAACATAAAAGCAATTTAACATCGGATATTCAGGATATTCAGGATTAAAAGCAAAAGCATTTCGACAGGATTGACAAGATCGACAAGATTGAAATCCGCTTAATCCGCTTAATCTGCTGTGAATCTTATAGCGTTAATAGCTTGTGAGTTAATAGCCATAATTTCCATAATAGCCAGTGAATAATCTTTGCTTTTGCTTTTATCTCCTTAATCCCCTTCATCCCTGTTAAATGCTTTTATCTTTGCTTTTGCTTTTTAATTCAAAATTCAAAATTCAAAATTCAAAATTATCTTTGTATGCTCAAAATTTTTCTCACACTTTCGATATTTTTAGCATTGTTCTCCGCGGTTTTGGCGCAGAACAAGGGCGAAATTTACGGCCGGGTGACCGATGCTGCCACCGGTGAAGCTTTGGGCGGCGCTAATATCGTCATCAAAGGCACTTATCTGGGCGGAGCGGCGGATTTGGACGGCCATTACCTCATCCCGCAAGTTTCGCCGGGGTTCTACGATGTGGAATGTTCCGTCTTAGGTTACACCGTGCAGGTGGCGACGGGATTGACGCTTTTGCCGGGGGAAAGGCTGAAAGTCGATTTCAAGATGAAGTCCACATTTTTAGCGCTGGGGGAAGAAGTGGTCATTATCGGGGAAGCGCCGCTTTTGGATGTGGACAAGACTTCGTCAGCGCGCACTATCCAATCCGATGAAATTGCCAACGCCATCGCCGAAGATGTCAACGAGCTTTTGACCCGGCAAGCCGGAGTGGTGGTGGTGGACAATGAAATCCATATCCGGGGCGGGCGGGCGGACGAAAACATCTACATCATCGACGGGGCGAAGGTAAAAGACCCCATTTCCGGGCAGTCTTACGGTTCCTACATTTCCGCCGACGCGATCGAAGAATTGGAAGTGATCACCGGCGGTTTCAACGCGGAATATGGGGAAGCGATGTCCGGGGTAGTCGATGTCAAGATTAAAGAAGGCGGGGAAAAATATTCCGGGTCTCTGACGATGAAGACAGATAGACCGGGCGTGGAACTTCCCCAATCCCAGAACACTACCAATGTGGAGTTTTCGCTGGGGGGGCCGGAACCGGTTACCCGCAGTTTGCGGAAAGCGGGAATCGACATCCCAGGAGATGTGACTTTTTTCCTCAACGGCTACGGTTATATGTCGGATACTTTTTTACCGCATGCCAATACCTTGTATCCTTACAATCCCGATTACGATTTTTTAGCGCCGCGGGAAGAAAATAATTGGTCGATGCTGGGGAAATTGACTTACAAGCCCAACGATGTGAGCAAGATTTCCTACACTTACGACCATTCGGTGCAAATCAATCAAGGCTATTTCCAGTCGATTGTCGATCAGAATGCGTTTTACCCTTACGAATTCCAGAATAATTTGGATAATTACAATACTGTCACCAATGAAAGCGAGCAGCATACGGTGAATTGGAAACAGACGCTGTCGCGGCGGACTTTTTACGAAGTGATGGCGGCGCATTTGTTCATCGGGGTGCATTCGGCGGTGCGGAACCTAAATTGGACGGAATACCAGGAGCATCAGGATAATTACCCCATCATTTTATATCCGCCGGATCAGACCGGGGCGGTGGAAGTCCGTTTCGGCGATGGATTTTACGAAACCGGGGACAACGGCAATTACCACGACCATTACAGTGAAAGTTGGATGGTGGAAGGGCAGATAACTTCACAGCTCAACGACCGGCATCAGGTCAAAGGGGGATTGGAATTCAACTATTCGGAATTGCAGATGCTGGACATCAACGACCCTTGGGTGGACGATGCGTCATCTTTGGGGCGGAATTACGATATGTACCGGGTGTATCCTTCAGCGGGAGCGTTTTATGTGCAGGACAAAATCGAATACAAGGGGATGATCGCCAATGTGGGAATAAGGCTGGATTATTGGCTGCCGGGGGAATATGTAACCGATGCGTTGAATGATCCGTCCGAAGGTGTGCAAAACACCCCGGGCCTGTTGGAATTGCACCAAGCCACACGGGACTTGTATTACAATGAAACTTTCGGATTGTTCGGTCAAAGGGCTAAAGCGCATTTATCGCCGCGTTTGGGAATATCTCATCCGGTGACGGATAAGGATGTGCTGTTTTTCTCTTACGGGCATTTTTCCCAGAAGCCGCAAAAATCCGATTATGTCTATGCGCATTTGCAGTCGCAGTCGCAGGCGACTTACCAACTGTTCGGCAATCCCAATTTAAATCCGTCGGTGACGGTAGCTTACGAATTAGGCGTCAAGCATAAATTTACCAAGGATTTAGTGGTCGAAGGAATTGCTTTCTACAAGGATTTATTCGATTACATCACCGCAGAAAATGTGTCGGAACAAAATCCCCGTTACGGCAGCCATACGATGTATTTCAACCGCGACCACGCTCGTTCGCGGGGGATAGAAATTAAGCTGCAGCAGCGTTATTCCCGCTATTTTTCCGGGCGGGCGGATTTCACTTATATGATGGTGACGGGGAAATCGTCTTCGCCAAATACTCAGCTATATATCGAAGCGGGATTGATCGATGAAAAGACTTTGGGGGAGGAATATATGAAATGGGATAAGCCGATCATCTTTTCCGCCGATGTGAATTTTCGGGTGCCCAAAGGCTATGAACCGAAGCTTTTCGGCTGGAAGACGCCGGCGGATTGGGGCGGTTCGGTGCGTTTCGAATATCAATCCGGCAAGCGTTATACTCCGATTGTCGAGCACGAGGGCGGCAACGATATTTATTCGCAGGACGCCAACAGCGAATTATCGCAGCCGATCAATACCGTCGATGTAAAACTTTATAAAAACTACAAAACCGGTAAAATTATGACGCAAATATTTGTAGAAATGGAAAATATTTTTAATTATAAAGTACCGCAAATCATCAATCCTTTGACTGGAGAGCCGTATGAACCGGGCGACCCCATACCGTTCGCTTGGTACGATGATCCGCGGGATTTGCCGGCGGAAAATCCGTCGAGGTACAGAAGTCCGAGAGAAATAAGGGTGGGGGTGAGTTGGAAGTTTTAGAAGCGGGGGCTGGGTGATGGGTGTTAGGTGTTGGGGAAAAGCGGATGTGATATATGATATATGATATATGATATATGATTTAAAAGCAAAAGCAAGACAAAAGCGAATTAACAGGGATGAAGGGGATAAAGGGGATAAGATTCACTGGCTATTATGGGAATTAAGGCTATTAATACAGATATGTGAATGTAGGGACAGAACAATGTTCTGTCCCTACGCCCGCAGGGCGTTATTGCGAGCCGGCAGTTGCCGGACGGAATTCAATGTTTGCTTTTCACCAACTGCCACCGTCTTATTGCCAACGGCTATAAGATTCATGGCTATTATGGCTATAATAAACAAGTATTTGTAGGGGCGGGTCAAAGACCCGCCCAATGTTTGCATTTCCCTAAATCCCAGATCCCAATCCCAAAATCCTAATTTGAACCGCAGATAAAAGCCGATAAAAGCTGATAAAAACCGAAAAAGCAAAGAAAAAGCATAAGCAATTTAACATCGGATATACAGGATATTCAGGATTAAAAGCATTTTAACAATATTTTTCAGAGTTGACAGATATTATGTAGTAAATTGAAAGGAAATATATGTCTATGCTTCCCCTAATTAGTGAAACACATCTTTATGAGATATGTCAATCAATTGCAGATGCGCATTCTCATAGAGAATGGTCAATGTTTCTTCAAGAGAGTAATATTCAAGAACAAGGCGGGACGCCAAGATGGGAGAGACTAAAACTTGCCCTGATCAATAATCAAAAACATTATAATTGTTCCAATGGAATTATAGCCTTTTTATCAAAGGCACTTCATCCGTCTCACTTTCGAAATCAAGAAGAGACATATAATAAGATTAGAGAAAATGTGAATTACCATTTATCTTTCTATGGAATTAATATTCATGAAGATGGCAATGTAAAACCAATTAAAGAAGCACATACTATTTCTGAAGCAAAAGAAAGATCAAATGAATTGCGTTCGGAACTCGAGAAACGTAATGTTCATACTGATATCCTCAAATTTTGTAGTCCAGAATTACTAAAAGAAAATTATTTCCATGCCGTATTAGAAGCTGCTAAAAGTATAACTGATAAAATTAGAGAAAAATCAGGTTTAATCGAAGATGGTGCTGATTTAATTGATAGAGCATTTGCAATTAAGAATCCGATTTTAGTTATAAGTTCTTTAAGAACTGAACCGGAACAATCTGAACATAAAGGATTTGCAAATTATCTTAAAGGTATTCACGGGATGTTCAGGAATGTTACAGCGCATGCTCCTAAAATTAAATGGGCAATAAACAAGAATGACGCATTAGATGCTTTTATGGTAATTTCATATGCTCATAGAAAATTAGACGAAGCAATAAATATATCAAACTTAAATAATAAATTGCCATAATTTTCAACACTATTTAATCTTTTACTTAAATCAGCGCAATCAGCTTTTAATCAGCTTTTATCAGCGGTTCAAATAATGCAAGACTCGAGGGATTCGAGGGACTCGAAAGACTCGGGTGACTTGTAAGACTCAAAGAGATTCACTGGGAATTATGGGTATTATGGGTATTGACCTTGATTTAATACCTATAATTCCCAAAATATCCAGTGAATTTCATAGCCATAATAGCCTTAATAGCCAGTGAATAAACACCGGGCAGACACGCAGGTCTGCCCCTACAATAATCCGCTTAATTCCGGCAGCCGCCGGATGCATCGCTTTTGCTTTTATCTCAAATTTCACATATCAAATTTCAAATTTCGTTTTACTTTCAACCCTAACTCCTCCCCGGAGGTCACCCATGCGCTCAGAATGCTCACTTTTACCGTCCGGTTTAGAACCTATCGGACTCACCAATCTATGCAACGCCATTTGGAACCCCAACACCCCGATGTTGTATGAAGAAGTAGTTCGCCGGCGGGAAGGCTATATCAGCCATTTAGGTCCCATAGTAGTGCGCACCGGTTCCCATACCGGACGCAGCCCCAATGACAGATTTGTGGTGGAAGAACCGTCCTCTTCCGCCAAAGTCTGGTGGGGAACGCATAACAAGCCGATTTCGCAGGACAAGTTCAAACTGCTGTATCACCGTCTGCAGGCTTATCTGCAGGGGCGGGATGTATTTGTGCAGGATTGTCATGCCGGGGCTGATGCGGCTTACCGCCTGCCGGTGCGAATCATCACGGAACGAGCCTGGCACAGTCTATTCGCCCGCAATATGTTCCGGCAGGTGCACGATCCCGGAGAACGGAAACAGCATGTCCCCGCTTTCACGGTGATTCAAGCGCCGAATTTTAAAGCCATCCCCGAAATCGACGGCACTAATTCCGAAGCCTTTATCATCCTCCATTTCGGAATGAAACTGGTCATCATCGGCGGCACCAGTTATGCCGGGGAAATCAAGAAGTCGATTTTCACCGTGTTGAACTTTATGCTGCCGGAACGAAATGTATTGGGGATGCACTGCAGCGCTAACATCGGTCCTGACAACGATACCGCCATCTATTTCGGGTTGTCCGGAACTGGAAAGACTACTCTATCCGCTGATCCTCGGAGAAAACTGATCGGCGATGACGAACACGGCTGGTCGGACAACGGTGTGTTCAATTTTGAAGGCGGGTGTTACGCTAAAGTGATTAAACTCAATCCGGAAGCGGAACCGGAGATTTTTGAAACTACCCGGCGCTTCGGAACCATTCTGGAAAATGTGGGCTTCGACATCAATTCCCGGCGGGTGGATTTGGATGACGAGGGATTGACCGAAAACACCCGCGCGGCTTATCCCATAACACATATTCCCAATACGGTGCGGGAAGGATTCGGCGGGCATCCCCGGAATATCATCTTCCTCACGGCGGACGCATTCGGCGTGCTGCCCCCTATCGCCAGATTGACCACTGACCAAGCGCGCTATCATTTCTTGTCCGGTTATACCGCCAAAGTAGCGGGAACGGAAGCCGGAGTGAAAGAGCCGAAAGCGACTTTCTCAGCTTGTTTCGGCGCGCCGTTTATGGCTTTGCCGCCGACGGTCTATAGCAATCTGCTGGGGGAAAAAATCAACAAATATAAGGTCAATGTTTGGCTGGTGAATACAGGCTGGACGGCGGGGCCTTACGGAGTGGGGCATCGGATGAAAATCGCGCATACGCGGGCGCTGATCAATGCCGCTTTGGAAGGGCGGCTGGATAGTGTGCAATTCAAGCGGGATCCGGTGTTTAGCCTCGAAGTCCCGGTGTCAGCTCCTGATGTGCCGCAGGAAATCTTGACGCCGCGCAATACTTGGGCCGATAAAGCGGCTTTCGATGCTAAAGCTAAGGAACTGATCGAGCGTTTCGCCAATAATTTCAAGCAGTTCAAAGAGGAAGTGCCGGTAGAAGTACAGAATGCGGGACCGAAGAGCGAAAATTATATTGGGTAGAAAAAGGCATTGGGCATCAGGCATCAGGCATTAGTAAAAAGGCGGGATTAATTCCCGCCTTTTTTCACTAAATCCTAAATGTGTTGACCTACGAGGTTATATCACAAATTCAGGAGATTGCTTCAAGGCTTTCAGCCTTTCGCAATGACACTGTAGGTGTGTAATAACCTTAAGCAGCAGTACACCTAAATCCTAAATCCCGTATCCCACTTTCACCAGCAGACTTTATTTCTTCCCGTCGCTTTCGCTTCATACAGTTTCACATCCGCTCGTTTTACCAGTTCATCGCTCAGTTCCGCTTCATCCAGACCGGCGGCGACGCCGAAACTGGCGGTAATATTCAAGATAGTTCCTTTATAGTTCATTTGTGTATTTTCGATTTTCTGACGGATTTTTTCCGCTAATTCAACGGCGTGCTGGATAGGGGTGTTGGGGAGGAGGACGACGAATTCCTCGCCGCCGTAGCGGGCGCAGATATCGGTGCGCCGGATATTGGCTCGCAGAATAGCGGCTAAACTGCTAAGCACGAAATCGCCGGTTTGATGACCGTAAGTATCGTTGACATTTTTAAAATGATCGATATCGGCCATTATACAGCTGAGTTCATGGCCAAAACGGCTGACTAAGAGAGAATATTCCGTCAGTTTTTCTTTGAAGAATCTCCGATTGTTTAATTTTGTCAAATCGTCATGGGTAGCTAACCGTTCCAATTCGATGTTTTTTGCGGTAAGTTCACGCGTCCTTTCTGCCACGCGGTTTTCCAGAGTGCCGACCATTTGCCTTAGTTCCCTTTCGCGGCTTTCCACGCGGAGCAATAGCAAAGACAGCGCTTCTTTCAACTCATCGACGCTGAATTTTTTTATAATTTCGAGGTCATAGGTATAATTGTTCCTGATGGCCTCGTCGACGAACTCGACAACTTTAAGTTCTTTCAATCGGATTTTTCTGTTAAATTTGGGGATTTAATTGTCCTCTCTATATTTTAATAAAAATTTTGTTTTAAGCAAGCTTTGACGGCGAAAATAAAAAATTTCTTTCCAAGACTCCGAACATTATACGCATTGCAGGAATTGATTATTTCAGGGATTTTTCGTAAGTTATCAAGGTATGGCGCCATCGTCTAGCGGTTAGGACGCTGGCCTCTCACGCCGGTAACAGGGGTTCGATTCCCCTTGGCGCTACTATAAAATAAATAAAGGCTTGCGTAATGCGAACAATCGCAAATGCGCAAGCCTTTTTTATTGCAAAGCAGAATCTTATGTGAATTATTTATGCAGGGGAAAAGCAAGTCTGCAGTGAAGATTTCGGTTTAAGAGAGCTTCGACGGCAGTGTTTGTTCAATATTATTATTTAATATATATGATTTATATAGATAATATTTATTTGGAATTAAGTAATTTGTATAATTCTCCTTTTTGCACAAAAGCATTCTGCGAAAGCAGGGCATCTATGACTTCCACATCGCCGATATAAGCTTCGACAAAATAGAACATCGAAGGCGCAAACTGCCCGGCGCCGATATGAGTGCAACTTGTATCAGTAGTATAGGTCAGGAAATTGAACACTTCACCGTAGTCTTCTTCAAAAAATATCAAATAGCAGTCCACTGACAGCGGATACCCGCTTACCGACATATTGACTTCATCCCAGGTTAGTATCGCATCCCCCCCTTCCACCATTATAACTAAATTCCTCACCGAATCAGGCACCGCGCCGCCGTCTCCGTAAAGCGATACGGTCATAGTATCTTCATTTGAGGCATTAGAAACAATCGACAGACTTTCCTCGTAGATTCTGGCGATTTCAGGCTGAAAAGTTACCACCAATTCCAGACTATCACCTGCAGAGATTAAACTGTCAGCCGGATCGTAATCGGTGTAGAATGCGGGAGCGGAAGTGAAAATATTGTTTAGCGCTAAAACTCCGCTTCCGCTGTTATATATGGTCAAAACCAGATCGGCTTGACCGCCGACCGGGATAAGGCCGAAATCCAGCTCTTCTGCGGATACTTCGATGGAAACCGGTAACACGGTCTGAACACAAATGATATTGAAGTATTGGTCGGTGGTTCCGGTGACGGACAAAGAATCCTGCGCCCGCATATCGGCAATCATCACCATCCCGGAAAAATATTCTTTCAGGGAAAACATCCCTGCTGCCGGCAGATTGTCAGGATTCCATACTGCGGTCGAAGTGCGGGATATCGGCGGCATCACATTGCCATTGGGATCGACCATCATCATCCAGATGGTAGTGTCAGCCGCCGGCGGCCAATTAAACACCATTCGGCTGTAAGGTCCGCTGCTCCAATCGTGTTCGTAGAGCTGCGCCCAAGTGAGATATTGCGGCGGCGGAGGCGGCGCAGGCAGAAAAAGCTGATTTCCCCCGCCGATATAAACCGTGAAATAATTCGGCGCGGAACCGGTTTCGCCGGTCACCGTGATGGGCAAAGTCCATTCTTGGGCGAAAGCCGGTTTTAAACCGATAGTCAATATGCAGACAATTGATAAAACGATTATATTTCGATACATAGTTTTCTCACATAAATATGATAGAATTTGGTGTTTCCGTAAGGTCTCCGCTAAGCAAATGACCTGACAGGGCATCAAAAGGCTATCAGGCTGTGCGCCAGAAATCGCCGTTTTTCCTTTCGACTTTCGACTTGCAGACTTGTCGACTTCTTTGCATATTACTTGACAATCACCATCTTTTTAATATCGCTGAAATCACCGGCTTGCAAACGGTAGAAATAGACGCCGGATGACAAATTTACGGCGTTAAAATCCACTGCATAATAGCCCGCCGGTTGAATATCGTTCACCAGAACCGCCGCTTGTTCGCCCAGGATGTTATAAACTGTTAGATTCACCTTAACTGTTTCCTTCACTCCATATTTTATCGTCGAAGTCGGATTGAAGGGATTGGGAGTGTTCTGGGCAAGGAAATATTGCAGAGGTATATCCTGAACGGGATTGATTCCAGCGGCATTTTGTTGGACAATATTAAAATATCCGGGTTCGACGCCTTCGATGACCAAAGCATTCTGACTGCGCATATCTTCCACTACCATTTGTCCCGTATAATAATCTACAATGTGGAAATCGCCGTTTGGAGGCAATTCGGCGGGATTCCATTGCAAAGAGGCAGTCTGAGGATTTATCGGCGGCAGGCTGCCATTGGGATCGAGGGACAATTGCCAGACGGCAGTTCCCGCATTGTCCGGCGGCTGTAACACAGTGAAGAAAGGCCCTTCCGCCCAGTCAGCTTGGTACAATTCGCCCCAAACGGAATATTCCGGCGGCGGAGGGGGAGCCGGCAAGGACTGAGCATTCGCTTGACCGCCAATGGTCAGGACAAAGTGATTCGCCACCATTCCGCTGCCGGTGAACTCCAAATCCAGTTCCCAATCATCGAGGGAATTGGTCGAACGGGCTGCAGTTTTTTGCGCCACGAGACCGGGATTGCCCCAATTCATCGTTCCGTTCCCCCCCAAAGAATAAGTCACCGGCGCGATGGAGAAATTGACCCAGTAAGCCCGGCCCGGTTCCACCAGCAAATCGGGGACATTATAATAGGTTTGAGCGAAACCGTACATTACCACAATACTGCCCGTATTCAATTCGGGGATGGCGTTTTGGGAAACAGAACCCATCATCTCCCAGAGTAAACCGGTCGTAGTGGAATAGGAATTGAAAATCTGACCATAAATCGTATCGATTTCCGCGGCTGGAACATAAAGCCAATAAGCCTTGCCGTTTTCCAGTTGATAAGTTTCCGTATAAGTGCCGTTTTCAAAACCGTAAGCGATCACCGCATTGGGAAAAAGAGCATTCAGACCATTGTCCGGCGGAATGAGCGGCAAAGAAATCAGGTTAAAATTAGCGGCAAGATTGTAGATAAAATGTTCGGTAGTTTTACCGTATTTCATATAGTAGAAAACATTGACGCTGTCGATAACGGTCAAAGTATCTTCCATCTGCATATCCGCAATGACCGTATTCCCGGCGGCGTCTTCAATGTAGAAATGGTAATCTACGGCAGGGACAGGGAGGTCGGCGGGATTCCAGGTGATGACCGAAGTCCTAGTTTGAGTGGGAAGAGTATTGCCGTTTGGGTCGATTTCAATAGTCCAAAGATATTGGCTGGTATCTACCCAGGGGCAAACTGTTTGTCCGTAAGGGCCTCCCCAGGGCGAAGCTGTGGTGTCCCACATCTGAATCCAGCACATATATTCCGGCGGCGGAGGAGCTATCGGAGTCAACACCCAATTTTCTCCGCCGGCGATGCCGACAGCAAACTGATTCGGCGCTGTACCGGTTTCACCCGTACAGGTCATAGTCAATTGCCACAGCAGTACCGGCCCATATTTGATGTAGTAAAATTCATTAGCGCTGCCGGTTACTGTCAGCGAATCCTGTTCCGCCATATCGGATATGACCACATTGCCCTCTGCGTCTTCAATCCAAAAACCGTAATTGGGAGGGATTAAAGCGGGCAAATCGGCCGGGTTCCAGGTGAAAACTGCGGTGCGGGAGATGGGAGGTATCACATTGCCATTGGGATCGACTTCCAATACCCACATAAATTCCCCGCTGTCCGCCCATTGATAGATCATCTCGGAATAAGGGCCAGTCCAAGGCGAAGTCGTAGTATCCCACATCTGCGTCCAGCACATATATTGCGGCGGAGGAGGAGCGATGGGAGTGAAAGACAGCGCTTCATCACCGCCAATATTAATAGTGAATTCGTTCGGCGCGGAGCCGGTTTCGCCGGTGCAGGTGATGCGCATATTCCAGATCGCCGGCTGCTGGAAATAATATACTCCCATATCCGCAATACTACCGTCGGGATCGAGCGGACTGGCGGGATCGCCGGCGTCGATGCAGGGGGAATTGGCGGTTAAACGGAAAGCGGAATCGCCGGTAACGGAATAGAATAGGGGATCGAGGTAGATATTACTAAAGATATCGCAGGAATCGCCGTTGGCGTTGACCGTGGATAACTGTCCAAGATAATGCGGCATACTGCCTGAGAAATTGCCAAGTGTATTACCGTAGAAGTCGCAATATGACAGCGAGGCATCCGAGCTGCTGTAGAAATATATACAGCCTGAATTAAGATGAGAACTGAAAATAGAGTTAATAATTTCCGGATTGGATGAACTTATATAAATACCGCTGCCAGATTGAACCGCGCTATTGCCAAAGAAAGTGCAATTTGTCAATTCACCGTCACCTAATCTGACTCCCCCCCCGGAATTAGTTGCATGATTACCGATAAACGCACAATGATCGATGGTAACAAATTGTGTAAAAGAGCAGATGCCGCCGCCGTATCCCGCCGTATTTTCTTCGAAGGTACAATGATAAAAAGCTCCGCTTGATCCGGTATAAAAATGCGCTCCTCCGCCATTTCCCCAAGCAAGATTTCCATTGAAGGTAAAATTATTGAACTGAGGAAATGCGCCATCCTTGCAATAAATTCCGCCGCCATCTTCCTGCGCTTGATTTCCTCTAACAACACTATGATAATTAAAAGAATTGGAACCATAGTAAAAATAGATGCCACCGCCATCTCCTATCGCATAGTTACTATCGATAGTGCAGTGTGTGAGGGGCGCCTCGCAGCCACTGAAATATATTCCTCCGCCTTCTTCGGCAAAATTATTATTAAAGGTGCAATAGTCCATCACAGCATCGTCACCTCCGGTAATCAATAGTCCGCCGCCCCTATCGGCTGCGCTATTTCCACTCAGACTGCATTGATAAAGATTGGGTTCAGCGTCGTAATGGCAATACATTCCCCCGCCATCGCTGCTGGCATTATTGCCGTCAATCGTACTGTTAGATATAATCGGACTGGAATTATAAAGATATATTCCTCCGCCATCGATTCCGCTATTATCCGTAATATACGCTAAAGCGATGTCCACAGAGATCATATCCATTAAATAAATTCCCGAACCGGTATTTTCATAGATGTCGACGCCGCTGATATGAGCTTGCGCCGATGAACCATAAATACCGGCGCCTTCATTGGAATAACTTGCGCCCCCGTTTATGGTCACATTGGAATTATCCATTATCATAATTCCGTGCGACCGGTTATGATGGAAAAAGCAGTTGTCGAAGGTGGCATTGGAATTGAGGAAACATTGCACTCCTTCAGATTCACTAACATAGAACTCGCACCATTCGATAAGCGCGTTCGATTGGTAGATGGATAAACCGTTATATTGGTTAGATACGAACTTACAATGGCTGATGGTGGGCGAACAAGTATTCAATTTCAGCCCGTCCACTGCGGAAGACAAAATCAAACAGTATTCCATCCGGGAATTATCGTCCGAGGGGGGCAGAAAGGTGACGCCTTCCCACTGTGATGTAGCCGGGTCGTATTCTTTGAAAACAATGCTGTCGGTTTCGGTGCCCACCGCCCACAAATACCCGTTGATGGTAAAATCGTAGCCGTTGCGGAAGCATAAAGTCGCCCCGGGTTCGATAATCAGGGAATCGCCTTGATTCACCGTAATATCGCCATCGATAATGTAAAGCACACCGGCTAAAGTTCCGCTCAGACTGCCGGAAATGTAGGAGCTGTCCCCGATGGTCAAAGTTACCTCGGGTAAGGAAGCGCCGACGGTCAAAGTTTGATCGGGAAGCGTCTGCGTCTGATAGCCGTTATGGGAAAAAATCACATCGTAAATTCCGGTGTGAATATCCAATTCATAGAATCCCGCGGCGTCGGTGAAAGAGGAATCTGTAACCGCGCCGTAACCGTCAGCCTGGAACAGCGCTTTAGTCCCGGAATGAACGCTTTGGTTCTGCAGGAAAGCGTTCCCGCTTACGGTAATGGGCGGCGCATCGATGATGATAGTTCCGTCGATAGTCAATGGAATTTCTTCGTGGAATAGGAAACTGGTGAAGGTCAAATCGGTCCAGCCGACAGCGTTTTCGGGGATGACAAATTTCAAATAGACCAGCACACCTTCACCTTGCAGATAAGGCGGTTCATAATACCAGGAGCCACCCAGCACCACGCCGGCAGTATCAAGATTGTAGGTATGATACCAATTTGGCGGAGTGATGGTGCCGGCGACCTCGAAGGAATCGAATACGGCGACGGAGGTGTCGTAGACGATGCTCATTTGATAGGTGAGGATTTCCCGGCCGGTGTCGATATAGGAGGTATATAGAGGAAGGTAGATTGTAGTGCCCGGGGCTGCGGTTGTATCCGGAAGCCAAACGGTAAGCTGAGCAAAAGCAATTCCCGATGACAACAAAGTCGTCATCAGACAGATGATTAGGTTTTTCATAGGACCGCCATACGGTTATGATAAGGAACAAGTTAGTTAGGTAAGGCGGGGGCAGGATAGAAATTCGGATTAATCCGCCAGCGGCGGATATCGCTCCCAATATTTTATAATATAAGGGTTTTTATGGTGAATGTCAAGTAAAAAAGTAACAAATACCAAGTATCAAGTATCAAGTATCAAGTATCAAGTGATAGATGTACTATCCTCTAAGGTTATAACACAATAATAATGTCATTGAGATCCCGCCGGGAGAAGCAATCTCCTCAATTGTAGAAACAGGAGATTGCCACAAGCCTTCATTCTCCCGCCGGAGCAGGAGAATGAAGGCTTTCGCAATGACGCTCTCGCTGTGCTATAACCTCGAAGGGCAATACAGATAGACTTGAGAATCGAGATTAAATATTTGCAACATATTTTAGCCTGCATTATTCATAAAATCGTAAAATTATAGAAAACAAACTTCATAGCATTTTGTATTTGTAGGGACGAGACCTTGTCTCGTCCGTTTTTTGGACGAGGCGCTGCCTCGTCCCTACAATAAGAATCTGTGTATATTTGTGTTATGAATTTTCGTAACAGTTTAGCATTTTGAAAAACTCTATGAAAAAGGGATCATTCCGAACTTGGTTCGGAATCCAGCGCCTTTGCTTTTTGTGCGCTTTTTAATGCACTGGATGCTGAAACAAGTTCAGCATGACCATTTACGGAAGGTTTTGGATAATGCTAAAATGATAC
>Ga0172368_10001789_pt1 | contig 28580 bp, 25 predicted proteins | sample Lak11m_FD_114540 | JGI IMG/M metagenome (GOLD analysis project Ga0172368, IMG submission 114540) | Freshwater microbial communities from Kabuno Bay, South-Kivu, Congo - kab_022012_11m | ecosystem: Environmental > Aquatic > Freshwater > Lake | place: Democratic Republic of the Congo: South-Kivu...
GTAATGGAAATAAAATCAATTTTTGCTTGCTCAAAAAATTCTATCAGTTGGTAAAAATCTTTCGGCGAACGAGTGAGCCGATCAATTTTATAGACCAAAACCACATCAATTTTTTCTTTTTTCAAATCTGCTAACAATTCTTGCAAAGCGGGGCGTTCTAAACTTGCGCCAGAAAATCCGGCGTCGTTGTAGATTTTGAAAACTTGCCAATCATTTTGACTAGCAATAAACGATCGGATTTTCTGTTCTTGCGCTTCGCAAGAAGAAAACTCCTTTTCCGCTTGATTATCGGTTGAAACACGAGTATAAATGGCGCAATTTTTCATATTCATAAATTTATATTGTTAATTGTTAAAAAGAAAAAATTGAATTCCCCCGAAAGCATTAAAATCCGTTTCATTTCCCGCCAAAGCGACGGCGTAGCCGTCGCGGAGCGAAGCCCAGCCCCACCAATGGCGGGGCTGGGCGAGCGAACACCCTCATCTTCAAAAAATGAGTTCGTATCTAATTTAATGGCTCCGGGGGTAGGGATCGAACCTACGACCAATCGCTTAACAGGCGACCGCTCTACCGCTGAGCTACCCCGGAATGTTTATTTCATAAACAGGGGTAGCTTAGCGGAAACCGCTGGTCACAAGTATTTTAGTGCTCTAAAATCTCGCGACCCCGGCTCGGCACCTTCGTGCCTCCGCCCTTGAAATGCTTAACGCATTTCAACTACCCCGGAATGTTTTGTTTTTTTATGAACTTTCTACATCTTAGCAAAAAATACCCAAAAAACAAGCCGGGTTTTATTTTTTATGCTAGAATTTTTGAGATGAATAAGGAAACGATAAAAATGGAAGATTTGGGCTACAGTCCATGTTTTGAGGTGGAAAGAGAAAAACTCGGACTCGACGATTTTTCTATTGCTCGGGTGATTTCAGAATTTCGAGGGGCGTATCGGGTAAAAAATATAAACGGAGAATTCTTGGCAAAAGTAACTGGCCGACAAATGTTTCGAGCTTCCAGCCGAGAAGATTATCCGGCAGTCGGAGACTGGGTCGCTATTACCGAGCTTCCAGGCGAGCAAGCTGTCATTGAAAACATCTTGCCCCGGCTTTCAATAATCAAAAGAAAATACGGAGACAAAACCCGGTCCAGTGAAAAATCGGAAGTCCAAGTTATTGCTGCAAATATTGACGTGGCTTTCGTAGTTGAATCAGTCAATCGTGACTACAGTTTGAATCGATTCGAAAGATATTTTGCCATTGCCAAGCAGGGCGGGGTGCGGCCGGCAATTATTTTAAACAAAATCGATTTGCTCTCTCGAGAGGAGTTGGAAGAAAAATTAATGGAGCTCAAAAAAAGATTCCCTGAAACAGATATAATTTTGACCAGCATTTTAGGAAGCGACGGCCTGGACGAGCTTCGAAAATATATTAGAGAGGGCAAAACTTATTGTTTCTTGGGTTCTTCCGGTGTTGGTAAATCTTCTTTGATCAATAAATTATTGGGTGAGGAAAAAATAAAGACAAGAGAGATTAGCTCCGTATCGGATAGGGGAAAACATACTACTACTTCCAGGCAAATGTATTTCTTGGCCAAGGGAGGAATCGTAGTAGACAATCCGGGGATCCGCGAAGTTGGAATGGCTGATGTGGGCGAAGGCATCGATGCCTCTTTTGATGAAATCCAGGCCTTATCTAAAGAATGCAAATATGCTAATTGTGCTCATGCCGGCGAGCCCGGGTGTGCTGTTCTTCGGGCGATCAAAAAGGGAGAGCTAGACCAAAATAAGTACTCTAATTTTATCTCTCTAAGGAAAGAAGCTGAATATTCCGAATTGAGCAATTTTGGGAAAAGGGAGAAAGACCGCCAATTCGGAAAATTTCTGAAGCAGGCTAAAAAAGAATTAAGGGATCTAGATCAGTAATATTTATTTGTCTTTAAGGCTTTTTTTTGATATATTACTTTTGTAATTTTGGGCCCATAGCTCATCTGTAGCGCTTCGTAAAAAGCAACAGTGAGGATAGGGGACAATTGAAAAGAAAATTATCGAGGGCCCATAGCTCATCTGGTAGAGCGCCTCATTTGCAATGAGGAGGTAAGGAGTTCGAGTCTCCTTGGGTCCACACTTGATTTTTTCTAATACTATGCTATAATATAGTCGGAAACCAAAACAGAAAAAATGAAAACCAGAAAATTTTTATCAAGGATCAAATTGTTCTTTGGCTGTGTCGGGATTCTCTTTTTAGCGGTCTGCTTTGTTGGATTCATGCATTGGGGCATTAGTCTACAGAAAACTCAAACAGAGAATCCCAAAGGAAACCAGACAATACGTTCCTGGTCCCTGAGGTCAGATTCCACTATTGATTCGTCCCAGACGGATCAAAGAACAAAAGAAGTACTCCAAAAATAGAAACGCCTGTCCTTGGTTAACCATGGGCAGGTTTTTTTTATTTTACTTCTTCGGATTTTTCGGGTATACTTTAAGTACTTTTATCAGTTAATAATTTTTTATGGCAAAAAGAGGAACTACTTTAAGTCCGAAGAAGAAATCAAGACATGCGCACAAAACCAAAAAGCGCTTGGCAATCAAGCGCGTTACCTTGGCCGCTAAGTCTAAAGGAAAAAAGCGCGGATAATTTTCAAAATGTCGGGCTCCTTTTAGAAGTCAGAGAAATCTGATATATTTTAAACATGGAAGGAATTAAAAATTTGTCGGGGCTCTCGCAGGCGGAAGCAGAAAAGATTTTGGCCGTCCAGGGTCCAAATGAGCTCGCATCTCAAAAAAGGAAGAACGCCTTTTGGACGCTTTTGAAAGTTGTCTCCGAGCCGATGCTCATCCTCCTTTTGGTAGCCGGAGCTATTTATCTTTTTATGGGAGAAACCAGAGACGCCCTGATGCTTCTCGGTTTCGTAGTCGTGGTCATCGGAATAACTTTTTATCAGGAAAAGAAAACTGAAAAAACTCTGGAGGCACTAAAAACCCTTTCGAGTCCACGGGCTTTGGTGATCCGAGACGGGGAAGAAAAAAGGATTGCCGGACGGGAGGTAGTACCGGGCGACGTTGTAATCGTTCGAGAAGGCGACCGAATTCCAGCCGATGCCACGGTCTTGTCTTGTGAAAATCTTTCGGTGGACGAGTCGCTTTTGACCGGAGAATCATTGCCGGTTCGGAAAATAAAATGGGATGGCAAACTGGGGGGACAAAAACCGGGAGGAGACGACCTGCCTTTCGTTTATTCCGGCTCGTTAGTAGTTTCAGGCAGAGGAGTGGCCAGAGTGAGCACTATCGGGGGGAAAACTGAGATCGGGAAAATCGGAAAAAGTTTGGAAAGCATTAAAGACGAAGACACGCTTCTCCGCAAGGAAACGGCCAAGATCGTGCGATATGTCGCTGTTATCGGCCTTGCCTTGTGCGCCCTGGTAGTCCTTTTTTATATTTTAATGAAAGGAGACGTAGTCGGCGGATTTTTGTCTGGGCTGACTCTCTCGATGGCGATTTTGCCGGAAGAGTTTCCGGTCGTACTTTTGATTTTTTTGACTTTGGGCGCTTGGCGAATTTCCAAAAGAAAAGTATTGACTCGTCGGCCTGCAGTGATTGAAACGCTCGGAGCTGCGACGGTTCTGTGTACCGACAAGACCGGTACTTTGACCCTAAATAAAATGGAATTGGGAGGTCTGTATGCTCTCGGAGAATTTTATGAAATAAAAGCAGGTGGCCTGGAGCCGGATATTTTGCCGGAAAAATTCCAAACGTTGCTTGAGTGCGGAATTTTAGCCAGCCAAGAAGATCCGTTCGATCCGATCGAAAAAGAACTCTCTCGGGTTGGGTCTTTGCATTTGAAAAAAACAAAATATCTTGGCCGAGACTGGAACTTGGTAAAAGAATATTCGCTTTCGAAAGAACTTTTGGTCTTGTCGCACGTCTGGCAATCGAAAAATGAGAAAAATTTTATTGTTGCTTCCAAGGGTGCCCCGGAAGCGGTGCTTGAATTGTGTCACGCAAGCGAGACAGAAAAGCGAGAAATTCTCAGTCAAGTAAAAGAGATGTCTGAAAAAGGGTTTCGAGTGCTTGGTTGTGCTTATTCTATCTTCCCCAATTCAGAATTGCCCCAAAACCAACATGACTTTAGTCCGGAATTTGTCGGCCTGCTCGGCTTTGTGGATCCGGCGCGCGAAGCGGTGCCTGGCGCGGTCCGGGAAGCTTACGAAGCGGGGATGCGAATTATCGTGATCACCGGGGATTATCCAGGGACGGCCCAATTTATTTCCAGAAAAATAGGAATACAAAATTCAGACGAATATTTGACCGGAGATGATTTAGAAAAAATGAACCCGAATGAACTTCGAGAAAAAATAAAAACGATAAATATTTTTGCCCGGGTGGTACCGGAACAAAAACTTCTAATCATTAATGCGCTCAAGGCGAACGGAGAGATTGTGGCAATGACTGGCGACGGGGTGAATGATGCCCCTGCTCTAAAATCGGCACACATCGGGATAGCGATGGGGGAGCGAGGAACAGATGTCGCGCGCGAAGCTTCTTCCTTAGTCCTATTGAACGACGATTTTTCTTCAATCGTTTCAGCAGTTCGGTTGGGTCGGAGAATTTATGACAATCTGAAAAGAGCCATGGGTTACATTTTGGCTGTGCATGTGCCGATTGCCGGGATGTCTCTTCTGCCTCTCGTTTTTGATTTTCCGGTGGTGCTTTTACCGGCACACATCGCTTTCTTGGAACTGATCATCGATCCGGCCTGTTCGGTAGTTTTCGAATCAGGCAAGGAAGAGAAAGATATTATGAAACGTCCGCCCAGAAATTTAAAACAACCGATCTTTGGCAAGAAAAGCGTTTCGATAAATTTGCTGCAGGGGCTTCTGGTTCTCTTGGTGACTTTTCTTTTGTATTACTTCGCGCTCAAAACTGGAAGAGGGGAAGCGGAAGCGCGTTCTGTCGCCTTTGTTTCCTTGGTGCTTTCGAACTTGCTCCTCATTGTCGTGAACTTGTCTTGGAAGACGAGTGTCCAGAAGATAATTTTATCGGCCAATCGAACCTTGTTCTTGGTTTGTGCTGGGGCAATCGTCTTCCTCCTTTCTGTTTTATATTTGCCGAGCCTGGCAGAACTCTTTCACTTGGCGCCGATCAGTCTACTCGATTTTGGGCTTATTTTTGTGGTTGTTTTGATCGGACTTTCTTGGTTTGAGATATTAAAACTGTTCAATCGCCGGCTCAAATTGGATTAGAGTCAACCACCCCTTTTGGTCTTGACTTCTAAACCACAATATGCTATACTATTAAGGTTAAATTGTTCTTTAAAAGCCTTTGTTTTTAGTTGTTTTTTCGGGTTAATTTTCCCCGCTTTTTCTCGGCAAGAAGCCGGAAAAATTAACCCGATAGATACAAACAACAAAAAAACAAACATATGAAAAAAATTATCTTAGTACTCAGTTATTTGCTAGCGGTCGCTTTTGGCTCGCAGGCAAAAGTGCAGTCCACTTGGATAAATTGGACAGACACAACAAAGCACCATACTCTGACAGCCGCGCAAATGGCTGACCTGGCATCTGCGTTAATGGGAAAGAAAATCAATCCCGATTTCGTTTATAATTTTGGTGGACCGGAAACAAATTTCAAAATTCCTCACCCCGATCTGTATCTGGAATACATCGTAAGGTGTGTTCAGAAATCTGATCCGTCTGCAAAATCCAATGATCAGATTCTGTCTGCAATCGAAAGTGGAGAAGTTGTTAATTGGGACGACAACATTTCGACAAAAGTAAGAAATTACTTTTACTCGGAAGTTCACAAAGAAGTTCGATTTGTCGGAAACTTTTCCGGCGCCGAGCAGAAAGTGCCCGTACTTTTAATCAACGGTTTTCCCACGATCAAAATGCAAGACTGCGGTAACCCGCTTGAAATATATTTGGACGATGAAAAGATCAAATATACTAGAGCGGCAGAAATACCAAAGGTGGATAGCGCAGAGGGGCTTCAGGGATTATCGGATGGCACGTCGCCAAAGGATACCACTATAGTGATAGTGCTTTTAGAGGAAAAAGAAGATCTATGCGAAGGTTGTCCAAACTATCAATACCAGACACCGTATTTCTCGCAGGCGTGGGCACCAACATTCTTCTCATTACCAATGCCGATGCTTTGTTCGTATGGTTACCAACAAGAGTACGTGACGATTAATAATTATTCGTACTACAACTATACAAACGAGGTCGTCAATAACGATGGTGGACCAGTAACCCCGCCGGGACATGAAAATGGGGGCAGAAAAATTCCCCCAGGTCACCCAGATCCTCCTAGTGGTAGCAGAAAAACCCAAGTTGGGAACCCTGATCTTGGCCGGAATGTAGCACGAGCAAGAAGTGAAAATTCAGACGGAAACCGCAATGGTCGGGCAATCAACGGAGGGAAAAATATTTCTTCTCTTCGTGAAAATTCGAAGGCGAACCAATCTTCTTACAGGTATACTCGTTCTACGGATGGCAACAAACCGCAACCGCGTTTCAGCAAAAGTCAAACAGAAAGGCAGATTGCTAAACGTCAGCAACCAGTGCAAAAGCAGGAGGCCCAGAGACAGCAAACGTCTCAACGCCAAGCACAAGCACCCCAGCATAGACAGCAGGTCTCTCAGCATCAACAGCCGGCACAAAGACAAGAGGCTCAAAGACAGCAAATGTCTCAACGTCAACAGCCTTCTCAGAGACAAATGCAAAGATCCTACTCTGCACCAGCCAGTCGTTCTGGTTTTGGTGGTGGAGGTGGCGGACCTCGCATGGGCGGTGGCGGCGCATCTCGCGGTGGAGGTGGCGGAGCAAGACGATAATTTTTTCATGGCTTTGAACTAACCGACCTTGGTCGGATTCTAAGATAAAGAAAGGAGGACGAGAACCTCTCCTCCTTTACTTTTTTAAGTCTTGAACGTAAAACGAAACGTTGAAGCTTTAAAATTGTAAAATATTATAAGAAAAATTATTAAATAATATGAAAAATAATATGAAAAAAGTAATAGTGTCAATTTTAGCTTTTGCTTTCCTTTTCATGGGAGCGCAAAAGGCTTTTGCCTATGTTTCTTGGAACAATGGATCGCAAGGTCCTGATTGTCCAGGGAGCGGCATCGGGAATTACAGCACCGGACAGGGGATTCCGCCTTCTGGTTCCAACGATTGCTGGAATCTCACCAGTGTCTCGGCGAATCCGGGCAATACTATCAACGTACAGCTTTATTATCACAATACTGGCACCACTACCGCGCACAACACCGTGCTCCATGTTTCAGTTTCTCCGGCTCTCTCCACCCCTTCCACCAGTTTTACTTTTACCAGTACCCTCACTTCTCCGGACGGCGGAACTTCTTTGGGCACGACTACCGTAAACTTGCCAAGTGCGCAGACTCTCTCTTTCGGTTCTACTTATTGGTATCCGAACCAGACTTCGAATCCGACCATCGATTATTCTCCGACTATCATGAATGGGGGTCTTAATATTGGGGATATCGCTCCGGGCTGGCCTTCTCAAGGGTCAACCGTTACCAGCTTTACCGTTTCCAATACTCAGCCGCAAACTTGCGTAATCAATAACTTCAGTGTAACTCCTACCTCTGTCACCTCCGGCCAATCGGTAAATGTTTCCTGGAGCACCTCAGGTTGTATTTCGGCAAGCGTCACTGGTTCTAATTTCTCAAGCAACAGCTTGTCCGGGAATCAGACTGCCTATCCGACCAGTTCCGGGAATTTCACTATTACTCCCCAGGGACCGCCCGGCAGTTATGTGCAGCCGCAAAGTATTTATGTCACAGTAAATCAGCAACAGACTTGTGTTATTTCAAACTTTAATATTTCTCCGACCTCCGTCACTTCCGGCCAGCCGGTGCAAATCAGTTGGGCCACCAATGGTTGTACTTCGGTAAATGTTTCAGGGCCCAACTTCAATAGTTCCAGTCTTTCCAATTCTGGACAAACCATTTATCCGACTGTTTCTGGTAATTACACCATTACCGCTTATGGCCCAGGCGGTTCGGCTCCATCCCAAAATATTTATGTTACTGTCGGTCAGCAACAGAATTGTGTAATCTCGAGCTTTAATGTTTCCCCAACTTCCGTCACTTCCGGCCAACCAGTTTCTATAAATTGGAGTACCTCAAATTGTACTTCCGTTAATGTAACTGGTCCCAATTTTTCAAGTTCAAGTTTGAATAATTCCGGCCAGACTTTGTATCCGACTACTTCCGGCAATTATACTATTACTGCCTCCGGGGCGAATGGCTCGGCTCCGTCTCAGAGTATTTATGTAACGGTCAATCAGCAACAGGCGACTTGTATAATCAATAACTTCAATGTAACTCCTACCTCCGTCACCTCCGGCCAGCCGGTGTATGTTTCTTGGAGTGTTTCTTCCGGCTGTGTTTCGGTCAGTCTTTACGGATCAAATTTCTCCAGCAATAGTTTTTCCGGTAACCAGACTGTTTATCCGACTACCTCCGGCAACTTTACTATCGCTCCGCAAGGTCCGAACGGCACCTATGTCCAACCTCAAAATATTTATGTCACAGTAGGCAGTCAAAACAGCAACTGTTACATTTCTTCCTTTACGGTCAACAATCAACAAAGCGTAAATATTACTTCCGGCCAATCGGCTACTTTGGCTTGGTCTGTTAATGGAAATAATTACAACAACAACTGTACGGTCAGTGTCTCGGGGCCGAATTTCAGTGGTAGCGGCATGACCGGCAGTCAAACCATTTACCCAACCTATTCGGGAACATATACCTTAACGGTGTACGGCTCAAATTCGGGCAATCAGACCCAAAGTGTGTATGTAAATGTTACAGGCAATCAATACAACAACTGTACTATTTCGTACTTCAGCGCGAGTCCGACTTCTGTCAACTATGGGGGAATCTCTACTTTATCTTGGAGCGTAAACAATTGTAATTCGATCAGCATCACCAATATCGGAAGCGTAGCTTCTTACGGCAGCCAATCGGTTTATCCGACCAACACTACCACTTATACCTTGACCGCCTACGGTTCGAGCAACGGCAGTTATAATTATCCGGTTTCGCAAAGTGTACAGGTATATGTGAACAACTATGTACCAAATCCGCTTCCGGTTCCGGTCAATAATACTTGCGCGGTTACTACCGTGGCTACCAACCTTACTGCAAATAGTGTTACCGTAAACGGAATGATTTCGAACAGCTATGGTTACAACTCTGTTTCGAATGCCTACTTTGATTATGGCACCAGTGTTTACTTGGGCAATCAAACTACCCCGCGATCGGTCGGAGGTTACAACACCTTCAGTGAAACTATTACCGGACTTTCCCCGAACACTATTTATTATTTTCGAGCAAATGCTAACTGCGGCTACGGAATTTCAAATGGCTCCATTAATATTTTCCAGACTTTAGGCAAAACAGTAAATCCGAAAACTGTTATCGTGCAGGGGACTACTGTGGTAGGGACTAGCTCTCCGATCATGCTTAAGATTGAAGATCGTTATCAAAATGTTGCCATCGGCGACACAATAGACTATACCGTTACCTATCAAAATATCGGCAAAAGCAAATTGACTCATCCGCTTCTTCAAGTGATGCTCCCGAAAGGAGTAGCCTTCTTGCAATCTTCTGACGGAACTTACTCGAGCGACACTTATACGCTTTCTGTGCCACTTAACGATCTAAATCCAAAAGATAGCGGAATGATTTATCTGCAAGGACGAGTCGATTCAATCGATTCAGGTAATGCTCAGATCGTAACTACTGCAGTTTTGATTTATACCAATCCGAAAGGGGCGCAAGAAAATGCCATTGCGTATGTTCTCAATAATCCGATTTTCGGAAATAGTTTGGTGGGCTTGGCCTTCTTTGGTTGGTTCTGGAATCTCGGAATCATTGGCTGGCTTATGCTGGTTATCATCATCCTTCTCCTTGTCTTGATTTTCCGGAAATACTATTCTCGAAGAACAGCCTAAGGGCTTGAAAAATAAAGCAAAAACCCCGGTAGGAACCGGGGTTTTTGCTTTTTGGTAATTAGACTTGCTTTTGATATAATTCATCTTATGAGCAACCAACCACTCCCTGGCAAATTAATCCTCGTTCGACATCACGAGTCCACTCTAAACCAAAAAGGTGTTTGGACTGGACGAACTGATGTACCGCTTGATGTCTATGGGCGGGAAAAATCAGAAGAAATGGGGAAGCTTATTCGTGATCAACATATTGATCAAGCGATTATCTCTCCGCTAATTCGTACCTCAGAAACTCTAAAAGAAATGGAAAAAGGAATGGGGGAATCCAATATTCCAATATCAGTTTCTCCAGAAATTACTGAGCGTGATTATGGAGACTACACCGGGAAAAACAAATGGGAAATAAAAGATTTGGTGGGCGAAGAAGAATGGAAGGAAATTCGGCGTGGTTGGAATCACCCGGTTCCGAATGGTGAGACTTTGAAGATGGTCTACGAGCGTTCTGTGCCGTTTTATTTGGGTACTATTTTGCCGATGTTAGAGAGGGAACAAACGGTACTTGTGGTAGCACACGGCAATTCTCTTCGTTCTATTTTGAAATATATTAAAAATATTTCCGATTCGGAGATCGGAGATTTTGAATTTTCTTTCGGCACTATTATGATCATCAAGGTTGACGAGGCGGGCCATTTGTTAAATGAAGAGATTCGTAAGGTAGAATCGCACGTCAATGCCTAAAAAAACAAAAAAGAAAATAGTGGTAATGACCAGCGGTGGTTTTGATCCGATCCATATTGGCCATATTCGGATGTTTCAAGCAGCGAAAAGATTGGGGGATAAGCTGATCGTGGTAATCAATAACGATAATTGGCTCCGAGCAAAGAAAGGTTATGCTTTTATGCCCGAGCGTGAACGGAAAGAAATTATTGAAGCAATTAGAGGAGTAGACAAAGTAGTAATTTCCAGCCATCCCAAAAATCCGAAAGACATGAGCGTCTCATGTGAGCTAGAGAAAATCAAACCCAATATTTTTGCCAACGGCGGAGACAGGAACAACAAAGATGCCCATAATCCAAATTCTTCTTTATACAAAGAGAGACAAATCCATAAAAAACTTGGGATCAAAATGGTTTACAACGTAGGATATGGGGGGAAAGTCAGGAGTTCTTCTTTACTTGTTAAACAAGCGAAAATAAACAAAAATTAGGTTAGTCTAGGGAGTTTTTTTAAGGTATAATATTCCATACATGAGCTTACTAAAAGTATTTCAAATAGAGCGACCCTGGGGGAACTTTCGAGAGTTTATCGAAAATTCCCCTTGCACAATCAAGATTCTCACAGTTAAACCCAATGAAACCTTAAGCCTGCAGAGTCACGCGAAACGTGCCGAATTTTGGCATATTATTTCCGGTGTCGGAACGGTAGAAATTGGTGAAATAAAAAAGGAAACCCGAGCCGGGGATGAGCATGAAATCCCGGTTGACATCAAGCATAGACTTTCGGCTGGGTCGGAAGGTCTTAAAGTTTTGGAAGTGGCGATTGGAGATTTTGACGAAGAGGATATCATTCACTACGAAGACAAATATGGCCGAGCATAAAAAAACAAAAAAAGTAAAAAAAATAATCGGGAAGAAAAAAATTCCGGTCAAAAAGATAGTTCGCAAAAGAAAAACTGTCAAAAAACTCAGCAAGGCGCTAAGGCGATTTCCGGGCAATCCAGTAATTCATCCAGAGAGAAATAGTTATTGGGAATCGAGGGCCACCTTTAATCCGACTGCTTTCGAGCACGATGGCAAGGTGCATATTTTATATCGGGCGATCGGGATGGGAGATGTTTCCACTATTTGCTATGGGGAAAGTCGTGACGGTTATAATATTTTAGGTCGGACTTTTAAACCAGTTTTTGTTAGCAAAAAAACGGTAGTTGGTCTAGGCAACCCGATTTTTTATAGTTCCGGAGGAGGAGGCTCAGGGGGGGCAGAAGATCCACGTATCACAAAAATAGATGGCCGACTCTATATGACCTATACCGCTTTTGATGGTTGGGGTTCGGTACGGATCGGACTCACTTCCATTTCACTCCATGATTTTTTAAATAAGAAGTGGCATTGGAAAGAGCCAGTTCTGATTTCACCTCCGGGCGAGGTGCACAAAAACTGGGTTCTGTTTCCGGAAAAAATAAGGGGAAAATTTGCGATCCTACACAGCCTTTCTCCGGAAATTTTGATTGAATATGTTAAAGACATGAACTCTTTCGACGGCACTAAATTTATCAAAAGTGTGCATCAAGGCGATCCGCGCTGGCAAAAGAGAGAGAAGGGAATTCGGGGAGTTGGTGGCGCCCCGATCAAAACCAAGTATGGCTGGCTAGTAATTTTTCATAAAACAGAAGATGGTAAGTATAAACTGTATGCCATGATTCTTGATTTAAAGGATCCGACCAAAATATTATATCGATCACAAGGACCGATTTTGGAGCCTGGTACTTTTTATGAAAAAGAGGGCGTTGCTTCCAATATCATTTATTCCTGCGGAGCGGTAGTAAAAGACGGAAATTTATTTGTTTATTACGGTGGAGCGGATATGGTTTCTTGTGTGGCAGTTGCAGACATGGAGCTCTTTTTGAAAGAGCTCATAACGACCGGCAAAGCAAAATTAAAAAAAGGAAAATAAGATGTACGTAGTTAAAAGAGCCGAAGAAAATCCGATTTTAATACCGAACCGCGATCACTACTGGGAAGAATTTGCCGCTTTTAATTTGTGCCCGGTCAAAAAAGGAAAAAATATCTACGGCCTATACCGCGCAATTTCCGCTTATGATGCTATTCGCGACCCGCATCAGATTTCGATCATCGGGGTAGGTAAGAGTTCAGACGGGGTTCATTTTAAAGATCGAATTCAGTTTATTACCCCAACCGAAGAATGGGATAAATTCGGCTGCGAGGACCCCCGGACGACTTTTTTCGAAGGGACCTATTATACTTTTTATACTGGCATTGCTACAAATCCAATCAGTCCAGAGGGCATCAGAGTAGCAGTAGCTCTTTCTCAAAATCTGGAGAAGGTGGATGAGAAATATTCGGTTACTCCTTTTAATGCCAAAGCGATGGCGCTTTTCCCCGAAAGAATTAATGGAAAAATAACGGTAATCTTTTCGGCTCATACCGATTCGCCGCCGGCTAAAATGGTTATCGCCGAAGTGGATAAGATAGAAGAACTTTGGAGTCCAGTCTTTTGGGAAAAATGGCATGAGAATATTGACGAACACTCAATCGATCCCAGGCGGAATGAGTTCGATCATGTTGAGGTTGGAGCGGTCCCGATCAAGACGGAATACGGCTGGCTCCTTGTTTATTCTCATATCCAAAATTATTTCCCCGGATCCGGACACGAAAGAGTATTCGGAATTGAAGCATTACTCCTTGACCTGGATGATCCTAAAAAGATTATCGGACGCACGGGTGGGCCCTTGATTGTGCCAGAAGAATCGTATGAGATTTCCGGACACGTCTCGGATATAGTTTTTCCGAGCGGGGCAATTTTGCAAAAAGAAAAACTGACCATTTACTACGGAGCTGCCGATACTACCGTATGCAGGGCGCATATCAACTTGAAAGATTTAGTTTTCTCCATTCACCCCGATTTCCGAGAGCGCTGGTCTTTTAAAAGATATTCCAAAAATCCAATCCTGGTTTCCAATTCGGAACATAATTGGGAATCGAAAGCAGTCTTTAACCCGGCGGCAATTTACCTGGGAGGCAAAACGCACATTCTATATCGAGCACTTTCGGAACATAATACCTCTTCTTTTGGTTACGCCGCTACTAAAAACGGTACCGATATTGCGGAACGCTTGGCAGATCAAGTTTATAGCCCACGAGAAGAATTCGAGAAGAAAAAGATTGATAATGCGAACTCCGGTTGCGAAGACCCGCGCTTGACCAAGATTGGCAAGAATCTATATGTGTGTTATACCGCTTTTGACGGCATCGGTCCGCCCCGAGTAGCTATTTCTTCCATTTCAGAAAAAGATTTTTTGAAACATAACTGGAAATGGGAAAAACCTTTCTTGGTTACCCCGGCCGGTTTTGACGACAAAGACACTTGTTTGTTTCCCGAAAAATTACGCGAAGGATACTTTATTTTACATCGGGTCGGAAATGAGATCTGTGGGGATTACTTTAAAACACTTGATTTTTCCAAGGAATCAGTGAAAAAATGCATTCGGATTATTGGTCCGCGCGCCAATTCCTGGGATAGTTCCAAGGTGGGAATTACCGCTCCGCCGATTCGAACCAAATACGGCTGGTTGCTCTTGTATCACGGTGTTTCCAAAACACATTCTGACTACCGAATAGGGGCACTGCTTCTCGACCTAAAAGATCCAGCGATAGTGCTTGCCCGTTCGACTGACCCGATTTTTGAGCCGGTCGAAAATTACGAGAAAGAGGGAATCATAAACAACGTTGTTTTTCCTTGCGGAATGGTTCTCAAAGATAAACTCTTATACATTTATTACGGAGGCGGGGACAAAGTGATCGGAGTAGCTACCATGGAGCTTGATATTATTTTGCGTGCCTTGATGCATGGTTTGAAATATTGATTATTATTTAATTGTAATAAAAGAGTATATGAAAATAAACCTTCAAGCAAAAAATTTAGAAATGACTCCCGCTATCCGCGACTATGTAGTGGGACGGGTTACTAATTTAGGTAAGCTTCTTTCGGAAATAGAGGGGCACGGTGATGAAATACGAGTGGTCTTTAGTGTGGCTAAAACAACCAATCACCACAAAGCCGGGGAGTATTTTCAGGCTGAATCGTCTATCAATATCAAAGGCAAAGAATTTTTTGCTCGAGAAGACAAAGAGGACTTATATGAAGCGATTGATGCCGTCAAAGAAAGTCTTTTCAATAAAATCAACAAAGACAAAGATCGCAAGCAAACTCTCTTTCGCCGCGGAGCGCTTTCGGTGAAAAAAATGATGAAGGGTCTTACCAAACGTAATCCAATTACTTCAAAATATTAGTTTTTATACGCCTGCTCTTTTCCACCCTCCGGGATCACTTTTAGAATTTTAAGTTCTCCGTTTTTGAGCTTGGCATCCGTAATGATAATTCTTTTTCCGTCCTTGAAGAAGAAAATTCTCGGCCAATGAAAGTAGGCGCGGAATTTATTGTAAAGCTCACTTGGCGACTCGGTCGCCAAGTCCACTAGTCCGTCTTCTTTTTTTATCTTATAGCAAAAAGTAGCCTCGCTTTCGTTTTGCGCGTTTGGAATTATTTTCTCGGCCGCAAAATCAGGCAGAATTTTTACCAATAAATCTCCGCCAATCCTAATCAATCGCTCTCGCAGATCGGGAGCTTTTTCGTCTGGCAAAATCGCGACTTTTTCTTGGGCAACAATCGGTCCTGAATCCATTTTGAATTCCATTTTTTGAATTGTGACCCCGGTTTCCGTATCCCCATTTAATATTGCCGATTCCACCGGCGAGGCCCCACGATATTTCGGGAGGAGGGAATAGTGAATGTTTAGAGAGCCGAGTCTAGGCAGATTCAAAATTTCTTCTGGCAAAATTTTTCCGTAGGCTACCACCAAAAAGAAATGAGGATCAAGGGTTCTCAAAACATCCTGGATTTCTTTTTGTGATACCTTTTCCGGTTGAATGTATGGTATGCTGTTTTGCTCCGCCCAAACTTTTACAGGCGGGGGAGTTACAATCATTTTCCGTCCTTGCGGCCGGTCGGGGGCAGTTACGATCAAAGACGGCAAATAGCCCGCTTGCTTTAAAATTTCCAGGGTTTCCGAGGCCACTTCTGGCGTACCCCAGAATGCGAATTTTAAATCTTTTTGTTCCATAATTTATCTTGGTGGGAGTTCTTCTTTTACGTCTTTAGCATGGTCAATGAAGAGAATGCCCTTCAAATGATCGGTTTCGTGTTGAAAAATCTGGGCCAGTAAGCCCGAAGCTCCGCGAGTAAATTTTTTACCTTGTCCGTCGTAGGCGGTAACGGTGGCTCGGGTGGAACGGTGTGTTTTGCCGTAAAGCCAGCGCACCGACAAACAGCCTTCAGGTACCCAGGTTTTTTCTTTGGAAAGTTTTGAAATTTTCGGATTAATGAAAATCAGGTCTTTGGGAATTTCTTTCTCTGGGATATTTCCTATATCTTCGCCACGCATAAAATTCGGGTGAAAAATCTTACCGGAAACAACGAAAACAGAAAGTGGGATTCCAATCTGGGGAGCGGCAATAGCCACGCCGTCTGATTGGTTTTGGAGCGCGATGGACATTTCTTTCACGATCTTTTTTATTTTCGGTGTGGTAATCTCGCGTACCGGAATTTCCTTCGCGATTTCGCGGAGCACTTTTTCTTCTTTTTGAACGATTTTTTTCATTCTATTTTATTTCTTTTAAGTAATCGAGAAGTTTATCTAGTTTGACGGTTTCCTGAGAGCGGTTGGACATATCCCGGACGATTACTGAATTACTCAAGGCTTCTTTTAGTCCGAAGATAAGCACGTACGGAATACCGGTTTTTTCGGCGGCGGCCAACTGGGAGCCCAAGCTGTCTTTAGAAAGAGATTGGGCGATCGGAATATGCGCCTTGCGCAGAATTTCAATCACGTTCAAACTTTTCAGTTTTGCCTCAGCTCCGAGTTGAACAAAGTAGATTTTTGGTTTCTTAATAATGCGAGGACAGAGTTTCTTGTACCATGGAGCAGCAATCACACGGTCTACGCCGATCGAGAACCCAACCGCGGGCACGTCTTTTTTGCTGCCGATTTGGCGGGCTAGGTAATCATAACGTCCGCCTCCCGCGAACGCGAGTGGAGTGCCGTCTTCACCACCAGATTCCTCGATGATTTCGAAAACCGTTCGAGTGTAATAAGAAAGTCCCCGGACTAAATTTTTATTGAGAGTATACGGGATATTCATTTCTTCCAGATACTCCAAGACTTCCTTGAAGTGTTTTTTGCAGGCTGGGCACAAAAAGCTAACCGAGTCTGGTGCTTGTTCGTTGATCTCTTTCGTTTTCGGATCTTTGGAATCAAGGATGCGCAGGGGATTGGTCTTCAAGCGTTCTCGATCGATGGCCGGCAAACTGTTCAGATGTTTCCGATAATAGCCGGTTAGTTCCTTGATATACCCATGACGGCATTCTTTGTCGCCAATTGAATTAATATTGACCGAAAGATTTTGGGCGCCGGCTTCTTCAAGAATACTTACGCCAGCTTTGATGACCATTGCGTCCAAAATACTTTTGGGCGAGCCGAGGCAGTCGAGATCAAATTGATAAAATTGGCGATAGCGTCCGCGTTGTGGGTTGTCGTGTCGGAAGGTCGGGCCATATTGATAATACATAACCGGCTGGGGCAGGGTTTGCATGCCATGTTCAATATAAGCACGCATCAAACTTGCAGTATGTTCCGGTCGAAGGGCCAGTTCGTCTTCGCCGCGAGTTTTTAGGGTATACATTTCTTTGTCCACAATGTCTGTGCCTTCGCCGATGCCAGAAGTGAAAACCCTTTCATATTCCATCATCGGAGTTTCTATCGGCTTGAAGCCGTAATAGATGGCGATTTCCTGCGCCTTTTCGAAAAATCCCTGAAAGGCGTAATACTCTTCGTTTATAATATCTCGCATTCCTTTCGGGGATATGATTTCTTTAGAGGTATTTTTTGATTGCTTCATATAATTATTGTGCCTGACTATAGCTGCCCGGCAAAAGGCTTATTTTATTAATAGGCAATAGTCGCAAGAAGGCTTTTCCAATTATTAGATTCTTAGACACTGCGCCCCAATATCGAGAATCAGAACTGGCTGGCCGGTTGTCTCCCATTACGAAATATTCATCCGGGCCCAATGTTTGATGCGCAGCGACACCTCCGGTATTGACGATGAATGGCTGTTCAATTTTAAAACCAGTCGGGTGTTCTTTATTAGTGATGACGACTTCATTCGTCTCACTTTTTACTTCAACAGTTTCTCCCGGCAAACCGATGATTCTTTTGATGAAGAAGACTTTGGTATTTTGGGGATTTCGGAAAACGATCACGTCGTCTCGCTTTGGGTTTCCGAAGCGGTAAGATACTTCATCTACAATTAAATATTGGCCATTTTCAAAAGTTGGAACCATAGAAGAACCGGAGACGATGAAAGGTTGGGCTACAAATAGGCGGATTGGGATAACAATAATAATTGCTATAACCGCAAAACGGACCAACTCCCAAAAGGACTGGCCGCGAGACTTTGGTTTTATTTCATTTTCCATATTGTGCTATTTTAACACAAAAAGGCATTGACACAAGGGCGTGATTTGTTGTAAAAAACTTTGTTCCTGACTTTTTTGTGTGATATCATAAAAATATGAAATTAGTTGTTGGGCTCGGGAATCCGGGTGAAGAATACGAAAATACCAGGCATAATACCGGGCGGATGCTGGTTTATTTGATTGAGAAAAAGTTCGAAGGACAAAAAGTAAAATTCATTACCCCGGACACGTTTATGAACAATTCCGGTAAAGAAGTTGTTAAATTTATAAAATCCAAAAAAGACTTGAAGGATTTGATTGTAATCTACGACGACATTGATCTACCGATTGGCAAAATGAAAATTTCCTACAATCGAAGTTCTGGCGGGCACAATGGCTTGGCCTCAATCATCAAAAAACTGAAATCGGAAGAATTCGTGCGGATCCGTGTTGGCATTTCTCCGGAAACCCCGTCGGGTAAACTCCGAAAACCAAAAGGGGAGAAGGATGTCTTGAAATTCCTTTTAGGTCAATATAAAAAATCAGAATTAGACGAACTCAAAAAACTTTCTAAGAAAGTCGGAGAGGCTCTAGAAGTTTTGCTCTCTGAAGGCAAAGAAAAAGCCATGTCGCTTTATAATAATTAGTTTTCGGATGAAATTCTTTAAAAGAATTATTTGTCCCAGAGACGCCCGGAATTATCTTTTGCTCCAGCTTCTCGCTCCTCATCTCTTATTTGTGAAATAATTTCATCCTCTTCCGCGGTGCGTGGTATTTTATGGTGGTATTTATAAAGTGCGCGCTCTCTTAAACCTTCTGGCATTTTTTCTTTTTTCTGAGGCGAGACAAATTGCCCGTCGAGGGACGTTGGAAAAGGAATCTCTGGGCCCAAATCTTCTTTTTTAGGTAATTTTTCCATGTTGTTATTATACCTCTTTCAATGCTTCAATGATAATGCTTTTTTCGCCATTACGCAGAGAGACTTTGCCGGAGAGGGCGATGCATTTTTCGGCGATCAAAAATTCCGTGGCCTTGGAAAAAACGCTTGGAAAAACGACTGCTTCAATTGTTCCCGAGAGGTCGGTAATTTGTAGAAAAGCCATACGCTCATTTTTTTTGGTAATAACTTGCCGGACGTTGTCGATGATCCCGGCGATAGTTACCGGAAGTCCATTACCCAGTTCTTCTTTTATTTTTTTTATATTAACTTCTCGCTTTTCCAATTTCTCTCGAAGCCGATCCAAGGGATGCCCAGAAATATATAGCCCTAAAAGTTCTTTTTCCCAAGCCAATTTTTCCCGTTGGGTTGCGGGCGAAGCGTCCTTTAATTTAAATTCCGGAGCTTTGATGTCTGGAAGTCCGCCAAAAAGCGAAGCCTGATTTTCCGCCTGTTTTCCATTCTCCCGGTTGTAGAGAAGCATGTCTTCCATGTTAGCCAAGAGCACACCGCGCTCGCCGAGTTCGTCCATCGAGCCAGACTTGATGAGTGCTTCCATTGATTTTTTATTTAGATTTTTGTGCCGGATGCGGTCTAGAAAATCAGTAATCGATTTGAATTCCCCCCCATTTTTTCTTTCTTGCCAGATCGCATCGGCGATATCGGTGCCCAGGTTCTTGATTGTATAGAGACCAAAACGAATGTTGACGCTTTTGTTTTCTGGACCAATGGGGGTGTTTTGATTTTTTGCCAAGCAGGTGAACCCGCCAAAGCTTTCGTTGATATTCGGAGGCAGAACTTTAATTCCCATATTTTTACACTCACCGATGATTACCGCTACTTTTTCCACGTCGCCTGATTCAGCGGTAAGGATTGCAGTCATATACTCTACCGGATAATTCGCTTTCATGTAGGCGGTCTGATAAGCTACCCGGCCATAGCTGGCGGCGTGTGCTTTATTGAAGCCGTAAGCCTGAAACGGCTCGAACAATTTCCAAAGTTTTTCGGCAAATTCCGGTGTCTGTCCGTTTGCGATGATGCCTTTGGTGAATTTTTCGTATTGAGCGGCCATTTCTTTCGGAATCTTTTTGCCAACCGCCTTTCGAAATTTGTCTGCTTCCTCCCAGTTGTATCCGGCCATTTCAAGTGCACAAAACAATAGATCATCTTGGTATACAATCAGACCGTAAGATTCAGTCAGAAATTTCTTCATGCGCGGATCCAGATATTTTATCAGGTGTGGGTTGTGTTTGCGCTTGATATATTCCGGGATTGATTCCATCGGTCCGGGCCGGTAGAGTGCGACCATCGCATTGATATCGTGGATGGTAGTTGGTCGAAGTTCTTTCAGATAGCGGGTCATTCCCGCGCCGTTCAACTGAAACAATCCTTCTGTTTTTCCATCTGCCAAAAGCTCGAAAGTTTTTTTATCATTAAGCGGAATTTTTTCCAGATTGATGTCTATATTGTAAAATCTTTTCACAAAACTGACAGCGTCTCCTAAAATCGCCAGGTTGCGAATACCCAGAAAATCGAACTTGAGGAGACCGGCATCTTCAATACTGTACATGTCATATTGTGTGATGATTTTTCCGCCCTTCGGGTCGTATTGAATCGGCGTGTACTCATAAAGCGGTTTTGGAGAAATAACCACGCCGGCAGCGTGCACGGAGATATGCCGAACACAGCCTTCCATTTTTTTTGCCAAATCGATTATTTCCTTGGTGTCTTTTTCCTTTTGATAGGCTTCGGCTAGTTCCGGGATCATTTCCATAGCATGATCGATAGTCATCGGCATACCCTGTGAGCCAAGCGGAATCATTTTCGAAATCCGGTCGCCTATGGCATATTCGTAACCAAGAGCTCGAGCTACGTCGCGTACTGCTCCTCGCGCCATCATCGTGCCGAAGGTTCCAATCTGGGCAACCTTATCTGTGCCATATTTTTCTTTGGCGTATTCGATCATCTCATCACGGCGGTTATCGGCATAATCCATATCGATATCGGGGGCCGAAGGACGATACGGATTTAAAAATCTTTCGAAAGGAAGCTTATACTCAATTGGGTTCACATTTGTAATTCCCATAAGGTAAGTAACCATTGAGCCGGCCACCGAGCCCCGAATGGTGGTCAAGATGTTTTTTTCTCGAGCATGTCGCAATAGATCGCCGACCACCAAGAAATACGGGGCGTAGCCCTTGTTGAAAATAATAGCCAGTTCATATTCGACTCGTTCTTGTACCTCGGGGGTTTTTTCAATACCGCGGAATTCATAACCAGTCTCCACTAACTCACGCATTTTTTGTTCGTAATCTTTTCCTTCTCCGCCTTGACTTGACGAGGTAGGCTCGACTTGGTAGTTCGGGAATACCCATTTCCCGAGCTCGAGCTCGAGGTTGCATTTGCTGGCTACTAGCATAGTGTTTGAAACAGCTTCCGGGATTTCAGAAAACGTTTCAAGAGCAGTTTTCTCATCTACAAAAAAATAATGGTCTTCGCCGAAAGAGAATTTGTTTTCGTCGTTTATGTCTGAATTAGTCTGGATGGCAAGCAAGGTTTCATGAGCTTTGCTGTCTTCCTGACAAGGATAGTGTGAATCAAAAGTAGCCACTGGCGGGATATCGAACTTTTTACTGAGTGCTATTAATCCTTCACGGACTACCTGGTCTCCTTCGACGCTCGGATGTTTCATTATTTCGATGAAATAATTTTCTTTGCCAAAAATGTCGAGATGCTCTTTGATTATTGCTTCCGCTTTTGCCTGATCTTTCTTAAGAAGCGCTTGCGAAAGTTCTCCGCCCAAGCAACCCGAAAGGCAAATAAGACCGCCCGAATATTTCCGGAGAATTTCTTTATCCATCCGGGGCTTATAGTAATAACCTTCCAGGTTTGAAAGCGTGACCAATCGGATCAAATTTTTATAGCCTTCAAGATTTTTGGCCAAGAGTGTTAGATGATAGCGTCTGCTGTCTACCCCAGGCTCTTTGTCCTTGAGGGTTCGTTCTGCAATGTAAGCTTCTACTCCGATGATCGGTTTTACCCCCTCCTTCTTTGCTAGTCTGTAGAATTCTATTGCGCCGTACATATTGCCATGGTCAGTTATGGCCATGGCTGGCAGATTGTATTTTTTAGACAATTTTAGTAAATTCTCTATTTTAGAAAGGCCATCCAAGAGGGAATAATGCGAGTGGGTATGGAGATGCACAAATTTTGCCGTTTCTTTTTCCATTGGCTTTATATTAACACAAATTTGAAACTAGGTAAGTAGCCACAATAGCTGCTGTTTCGCCACGAAGGATGAGGGGGCCAAGGGAAGCGATTTTGAAATCCAGTGATTTAGCCAGGGAAATTTCTTCCGGCGTCCAGCCGCCCTCGGGACCGATGAAAATGTTTATTTTTTCTGACTTGGCGGTTAAACCACCAAGTGGTTCTCCGGATGAATTAAAGAAAATATTTTTACCGGTAGAATTTAAACAATCAGACAGAGGTTTAACCTCTGTAATTTCTGGCACGTTATTTCGACCTGATTGCTCTGCCGCTTCATGCGCGATTTTTTGTAAGCGTTCCAGATTGAGTCCGGTTTTAATTGTACGGGCAGAGATAATGGGCACAATTTTTGAAACCCCGCACTCTGTCGCTTTTTGAACAACCAACTCAAAATTTTCTTTTTTGAAAATGGAGCAAAACAAATTTACCTCTGGGGAGGCCTTGCCTCCACTTGGAGGCAAGGCCTCCAAGTTCAAAATTTTCACCGAAACAACATTTTTATCTATATTACATATTTCAGCCATGGCTGAAATATGTTTGCCGTCCGAAAGTTCGATTTTTTCTCCAATTTTAAGCTTCAAGACCTTGATCATTTGATGAGCCACTTTGCCCGAAATTTCGAGTTCCGGTTTGGTTAAATCAAAATCACCTATGAATCTATGGATTTTCATACAATCTATATTAACACACTCAATTCACCTCTCCCCAACCCCTCTCCTTACCAAGGAGAGGGGCGAGGGGTGAGGTAAAATCTGCCTTTTTAATTATAAAATGCTATAATTTACTTACTATGGCTAATAAAAAAATAAAAGTTGGGATTAATGGTTTTGGGCGGATTGGTAGAGCTTTTCTCAAGGTTGCTTGGGACCGCCCGGAAATAGAAATTGTAGCGGTAAACGATTTGGGCGATATCACCAATATGGCATATTTGCTCAAATACGATACGGTTTATAAAGAATGGAAACATGATATCCAAATTGCAGAAAATAATTTTGTCATTGATGGTAAAAAAGTTAAATTCATTTCTGAAAAAGATACCACCAAACTCCCCTGGAAAGATTTAGAAATTGATGTCGTTGTTGAATCCACCGGACTCTTTACTTCATACGACAAAGCAAAGTTTCACCTTGATCAAGGAGCCAAGAAAGTAGTCATCAGTGCGCCTTCCAAGGGCGAAGACGGAAGCGTAAAGGGCGAGACGATATTACTGGGAATCAACGAAGAAAAATTCGGTACCGCAGATATTACATCCAATGCATCTTGCACCACCAATGGAGTTGGTCCATTGATTGCCATTTTAGATGAGGCTCTGGGGATTGAAAAAGCTATTTTAAACACAGCCCATGCGATGACAAACAACCAGCCGACGGTAGACACTGTCAGTAAAAAAGATTTTCGTGAAGGTAGAGCCGGGGCGCACAACATGGTTCCTTCTTCAACTGGCGCAGCTATCGCCGTCACTAAAGCTTTTCCAAAATTAGAAGGACTTTTTGATGGCATTGCGATTCGAGTGCCGATAATAGCTGGCTCTATTGCTGATGTAACTTTTATTGCAAAAAGAGCGACCACCCGCGAAGAAGTAAATGAAATTTTGACCAAGGCATCAAATGACCCTCGATGGGAAAATATTTTTACGGTTACCAACGAGCCCCTGGTATCTTCTGATATTCTCGGCAACCCGCATGCTGCTATTGCAGATCTTGCCATGACTCGAGTAGTTGGTGGTGATCTAGTAAAAGTGCTCGGCTGGTATGACAACGAAATGGGGTATACCTATACATTAGTGGAGCATGTGGTGAAGACCGGTTTAACCATATAATGGGATGAAAATCTACATCGGGGCGGATCACGTCGGATACGGACTGAAAGAAAAGCTAAAAACTTATTTGGTTGATTTAGGTTTGGGGTACAAGGTAGAAGATAAGGGGAATATCAAGCTCGATAGCAATGACGATTACCCCGATTTTGTAAAACCACTCGCGCAAGCGGTGGCGGACGACGTGGAAAGCAAGGGAATTATTTTGGCCGGCTCTGGAGAAGGCGAAGCGATTTGTGCCAACCGAGTAAAAGGAATCCGAGCGGTCGTTTTTTACGGGCCAAAAGAAGCAGAAGGAGCAGTCGATATGACCGGCCGAAAAAGCACAGACCCTTTTGAAGTTGTAAAGCTCTCACGAGAACACAATAATGCCAACATCTTATCGCTCGGACTTCGGTTTATGACTCCTGACGAAGCCAAGTTTGCCATCGAGCTATTCCTCTCCACAAAATTTTCGGGGGACGAAAGACACATTCGCCGGATTAGCAAAATAGAAGAGTATGATTGATATTATCCCGGCAATTTTGCCGAAAAATTACGAAGACATGAAGAACAAAATCTCGTTGGTGCGGGGGATTGTTCCGGTGGTACAGATCGATCTGTGTGACGGGGTTTTTGTACCTTCTAAAACATGGCCGTTTTCTTCCAGTGGTTTCCAGGATTTTAATTTTTTAAAAATAATAAACGAAGAAGAAGGAATGCCTTTCTGGCAAGATATCGAATTTGAACTTGATCTGATGGTGTCCGACGCTGTGCAAAATTTTGATCTTTATTCAAAGCTTGGTCCAAAGAGAATGGTTTTTCACCTGGAAGCGATTGGAAATCAAGAAGAGTTCAAAAACTTCCTGGAAGGAATGGACGTGTATGTTCGTGATGCGATCGAGATTGGCCTAGCGATTGATCTTGAAACTCCCGTTGATCGAATTTTTTCTTTTGTAAATTACGTAGATTTTGTGCAATGCATGGGGATAGATCAGGAAGGCATTCAAGGTGAACCTTTTGATGAAAAAGTTTTGGGAAATATCAGAATTTTGAAAGAAAAATTTGGCGATCTTGTCATTGCTGTAGACGGAGGAGTAAATTTTGAGACTGCTTCGGAGATTGTTAAGGCAGGCGCAGAGCGTCTGGTGGCAGGTTCAGTGGTTTTCAAGTCAACCGATATCAGGGAGGTTATCACCGAGCTCGAGAATATTATATAATTCTACTAAATGTATTTGCCGGATAAAAAAATCGAAGAACTGAAGCGGAAGGCAAGCCTGGTTCGCCAGTCTATTGTTTCGATGCTGGCCGAAGCTGGTAGCGGGCACACGGCTGGGGCGCTTGGGATGGCGGATATTTTTACGCTTTTTTATTTTCATATTTTGCGTCATGATCCCAAAAATCCTGCCTGGCCTCTGCGTGACCGAGTAGTGCTTTCAAACGGGCACATAGCTCCGGTACTCTACGCCGCGATGGCGCACTCGGGCTATTTCCCAATGGAAGAACTAAAAACTTTGCGCAAATTTGGTTCGCGTCTGCAGGGGCACCCGCATCGGGAATATCTACCCTATGTGGAAACTTCTTCTGGACCGCTCGGGTGCGGACTTTCTCAATCAATTGGCATGGCTCTGGCGGACAAGATTGATGATAAAGATAAAGAACGACGTGTGTATTGCTTTATGTCCGACGGAGAACACGATGAAGGCAATACCTGGGAGGGGGTTATGCTGGCGGGGAAAAATAAATTGGATAATTTGATCGCGATAGTAGACCGAAACAAAATTCAGATCGACGGTAACACCGAGACTGTGATGCCGCTTGAACCCTTGGCTGACAAATGGCGCGCCTTTAATTGGAATATATTCGAAGTAGATGGGCATGATTTTAAGACGCTCAATACAGCTGTGGAAAAAGCTCAAAATTCGAAAGATAAGCCGTCTGTCATTATTGCCGCGACTATTCCAAGTAAAGGAGTAAAGGCGTGGGAAGGGGATTATCGTTGGCACGGCAAAGCACCCACTAAAACGGAAGCTGAAATGGCTTTGCAAGATTTAAAAAGTGCAAAATTTTAAAAAATGTTAAACCCAAAATTAAAACTTAATTCGAAACTTTTCAGCCCAGACTGCGAACAAGCACCGACCAGGAAAGGCTTCGGGCAGGGATTGGTAAAAGCAGGAGAAGAGAACGAGCAAGTGGTAGTGCTTACGGCGGACCTTGCCGAAAGTACTCAAGTGCAAAGTTTTGCCGAAAAGTTTCCGAAAAGATTTGTGGAAGTAGGCGTGGCCGAGCAAAATTTGGTAACGGTGGCGAGTGGAATGGCCGCGATGGGTAAAATTCCTTTTGTCACTTCGTATGCGATATTTTCTCCGGGACGCAACTGGGAACAAATTCGCACTACGATTGCTTACAACGATCAACCCGTGAAAATTGTCGGTAGTCATGCCGGGGTTTCTGTGGGTCCCGACGGTGGTTCGCACCAAGCCCTGGAAGACATTGCCTTAATGCGGACAATGCCGAACATGGAAGTAATTTCTCCATGCGATGCAATTGAAGCAAAGAAAGCGACTATCGCTCTTGCCAAAACAAAAAAGCCGGCGTACTTGCGTTTGGCGCGGGAAAAGAGTCCGATCATTACTACCGAAGAAACGCCTTACGTGCACGGCAAAGCAGAAATTTATTGGTTGCCGGATATTGGACTGGCGCAAGTGGGGATAATTGCCACAGGTCCACTTTTATATCAGGCCTTGTTTGCAGCAAAAGAACTTGAATCAGAGGGTATAAAAACAAAAGTGCTGAACTTGGTTTCAATTAAGCCGATCGACCAAGAGGCAATCATTGCCCTAGCGAAAGAAACAAAAAAAATCGTGACTGTGGAAGAGCATCAAGTGGCCGGCGGGATGGGGAGCGCGGTGGCGGAAGTGCTCGCGCAAAATTATCCGGTGCCGATGGAATTTGTCGGAATGAAGGACAGCTTCGGACAATCCGGCACGGCAGGGGAACTGATCAAACACTACAAAATGGACAAAGATGCCATCAAGGAGGCAGTGAAAACCTGCCTGCATAGACAGGAAGTCTTAGAAAGAAAATGAAAGAAGAAACTAAAATAGATTCGACAGGCTCACTACGAGTATGCCAAAACTGCAAACACAAATTTGTCATCGAGTCGGATGATTTTTCTTTTTACGAAAAGATCAAAGTTCCTCCGCCGACCTGGTGTCCAGAATGCAGATTGCAAAGAAAGATGGTTCGTAGAAATGAAAGGAACCTATACAAAATAACATGCAATCTTTGTAAAAAGGAAACTATTTCAATGTACGACAAAGATACTTCTTTTTGTATTTTTTGTCATGATTGTTGGTGGAGTGACAGATGGGATTCCATAAATTATGGAGTAGAATTAGATTTTACAAAATCTTTTTTAAAACAGTTTTATGAATTAAGTTTAAAATTTCCTCGGCCGGCACTTCTTCAAAAAGGAAACATAAATAGTCCATATACGAATTACGCTGACCATAACAAAAATTGCTATTTAGCATACAATAATGGATTTATAGAGGATTCGATGTTTTCAAAATGGGGAATAAAATCAAAACACATACTTGATTGTTATAGTGTTTTTTCTTCTGAATTAATATATGAATCTTTTGATTCTGAAAGATGTTATAGCTCTATACATATTTATTATTCAAAAGATTGTTTGAATTCCTACTTTCTTTATAATTGTCATGGATGCAACGACTGTTTCATGTCTACGAATCTAAGAAACAAGAATTATGTATTTGAGAATAAACAACTTACAAAAGAAGAATATAAAAAGAAAATTGCAGAAATAAATCTTGGGGATTATTCTACTTATTCTGGTTGTTTAAAAAAGTTCTTGGATGAAACACTGCCGGATACCATAAGAAAATTTGCTTTTTCAGAAAAGAACGTTAATTCAACCGGAGACAATATTTTCGAATCAAAAAATCTTAAAAAATGTTTCCATGTAAGCAAAGCAGAAAATTGTTCTTTCTGCGTTGATGATTCTGAGATTAAAGATTCATATGATGCTTATGAAGCTGCATTCAGTTGTGAACTACAATATGATTGTCATGCTTGCAATCGGCTAACTAATGGTAAGTGTTGTAGTTCGTCTTATGATTGTCATAATATTTTATATTCTGATATGTGCCACAATTCTCATGATCTCTTCGCCTGTATTGGTCTCCGCTCCAAACAATTCTGCATCTTAAACAAACAATACACCAAGGAAGAATATGAAACTCTGGTCCCCAAAATCATCAAACACATGAACGACATGCCCTACATTGATGCTAAAGGTAGGGTATATAAGTACGGTGAATTTTTCCCAC
>Ga0172368_10001796_pt1 | contig 28523 bp, 31 predicted proteins | sample Lak11m_FD_114540 | JGI IMG/M metagenome (GOLD analysis project Ga0172368, IMG submission 114540) | Freshwater microbial communities from Kabuno Bay, South-Kivu, Congo - kab_022012_11m | ecosystem: Environmental > Aquatic > Freshwater > Lake | place: Democratic Republic of the Congo: South-Kivu...
GTAGAATCCGTTCTTATATTTCTACTCTTCGTAAACAAGGCTACAACATCCTCGATTCATTACAAATGGCCATTGATGGCACTCCCGTGAGTTTTTATCTCGTCAGAGCTGAACTGTAACAATATTCCTTTGAAAAATAAGTTGAGATTATTATTGAGAAAAATGAAGTGGAAACAATATATCCACTAATTGGCTAAATTTTATTATTTCTATAATATCCATGCAATTAACACTTTTGTCCCCCCGAAAATCCCTCAACAAAGCCTACCTCAAGGTCATTCCATCCAGGAGCGAAATTGAGCGGTTCAAGGCAAACCTTATCAAACTGCTTGATGGGTTGGACGAATCCGAATCGGAAGAGCATGTTAAAAATGACCTGAGTGATTTTATCAGGAATACTTTCTATCAAAGGTTTTATATCAATACAAAAGGACGGAATGACCTTGTAATCCACAATGGTTCTGAGGCAAAAAACCTTGCTGGTGTGTTGATAGAAACCAAGAAACCTTCGAACAAGTCCGAAATGATCCGTCCGGACAACCTGAATGCAAAGGCATTTCTGAATTGATTTAATAGAGTGAACGAATAATCTTCATACAGTAAAGTTACAACTCCATGCATACTTTATGGACAACGGTGAAATAATCCTCTATTAAAGCCCCCAGGGCAACATGCAGATTGATGTCAGGTTACGGGATGAAACGGTCTGGCTATCCCAGAGGCAGATTGCCGAACTGTTCCAAACCACACCTCAAAATATTACCCTTCACCTGAAGAATATTTATGAAGAAGGTGAATTACAGGAGGATGCAACTTGTAAGGATTTCTTACAAGTTCAAAAAGAGGGCCGAAGGAATGTTCAGCGGTCTTTGACCTGTTATAATCTTGATGCAATCATTTCCATCGGGTATCGGGTAAAATCAAATATCGCAACCCAGTTCCGGATTTGGGCAAGCCAGCGCCTGAAAGAATACATCATCAAGGGTTTTGTTTTGGACGTTGAACGACTCAAACTCGCCCGAAACAACTATTTCGATGAACTGCTTTCCCGGATCCGTGACATCCGGAGTTCCGAAAAAGTGTTTTACCGGAAACTATGCGAAATTTACGCCACCAGCGCCGATTATGAACCTTCACAGCAAAAGACGTTGGATTTCTTTGCCTCCGTGCAAAACAAATTCCATTGGGCGGTAACAGGCAAAACAGCTGCAGAGATACTGATCGACAGGGCGGATGCGGCAAAGCCTAGTATGGGGTTGACCAATTGGCCTGGTGAAACGATCAAAAAGCAGGATACAGAAGTGGCAAAGAATTATCTGAATGCCCCGGAACTCGATCAGTTGAGCCGGCTCGTGAACCAGTACCTTGAATTTGACGAGCTTCAGGCCATCAATCGCAAAGTGATGCACATAGATGACTGGATTGGGAAACTTCAAGGTTTTCTGACCCTGAATGAAAAGCAGATTCTAAAGGATGCCGGCAGTATTTCCGCCCAGTTAGCCAAAGAACATGAGCACCGGGAATATGAGAAATATCAGAAATTGATAGAGGAAACCCAGCCTGATGAGTTGGACAAAGCATTAAAAAGGTTGGGACCAAAACATGAATAAGATCGATCTCCGCCCTGAACACCGAACAGTTCTGGCCGAATTAGCTGCACTAACTGGCCATGAAGAATCTCTATTATGAAGCAGCCAAGTTACTTCATCCCGATATCAATCCAAATCTGACAACCGAACAAAAACAGTTGTGGAACGTTATCAGTGAAGCATATAAAAATGGTGATATTCAGACTGTCAGGAATGTCAGAAAGGCCATTGAAGGCATGCATGAAGAACCTGGCATATCCTATAATTATGATGTATTAAAGGCTGAAATTGAATTATTCACAGAGAGAAACAATGCACTACTGAGGCAGATATCAGAGATTGAAGCTGAATTTCCGTTTACATTTCGGGAAAAGCTTCACGATGAAGCATGGTTAAAATCGGAATACCAGGAATTTGCGAGAAAGATGCAGGCACTCGACGAATCAGCGAGGAAATATCTTGATTATATTGATCTGATGATAGGGAATTAACATGAATGAAGGACTAACCAAACTGACCCCTGGCTTACTGAAACTGGTCGCCGGAAAAAACAACATCCCGATTCCGTTTCAGCGGGATATACTCGTACTTGAAATTCATATTGCCGGCACCAGCTACCGGGAAAATATTTCACAGATTGAGCCTTCTCTTGAAACTGGCCAGATGTTCACCATGATCCGTGAACCCGAGAATGAATTCGATTGCTGGGCGATTGCTATCTACCTCAATGACTACAAGCTGGGCTATGTACCAAGAGCGCAGAATGAGATCATTGCGAGGCTGATGGATGCAGGCAAATTGTTCTACAGTAAACTGATCAGCAAGGCATGGAAGGATGACTGGCTATGCTTGGAGACTGATATTTATTTGAAAGATTAACATATTCTATGCAAACAACTCCCGAGCACGATGAACGAATGGCAAAAACTATATTGAACCCTTTACATCTTACTGCAAATCTGATCTTTAAAAAATATTTCGTTGGCTTTGTACAATTTAGAATTTATTTTGCAATTTTGTACAGGATTGTAAAATCGGCCTTATTATTAAGCGGGAGATAAGCCGGAAAATTCTTGACCTGGCAAAAAAGTTTCCTGTAATAACGGTTACCGGTCCCCGGCAATCCTGTAAAACGACACATTTAAGAAATCTTTTCGGAGACCTGTTCTATGCTTCGAATAGAAAAGGCAAGTCAATTAACCAACCATTATTTAAAGGGATCACTCTTTGAGAACTTAATCATGTCAGAGCTTTTAAAACGACGCTATAACCAGGGGAAAGCATCAGATCTCTACTTCTGGAGAGATCATCGAGGAATGGAGGTCGATTTGATCATTGAACATGCTGATGGGCTTGTTCCCGTTGAGATTAAATCAGCGAGAACCTGGAATATGGACTTATTCATTAATCTTGAAAAATGGAATGGCTGGTCGGGGAATCAACCCGAAAACTCCCATGTGGTATACGGAGGAGATGAATCAATTCAAACCTCCTCAGGGATGCTGCATTCGTGGAAATCCCTGGATTTTATTACATGACCCGTAACGCGTGACGCGAAAAATGGTTAATATTGTGCTCCAAATGTCACCTAATATGAAGACTTACCAAATACAGATCTCACTGAAAAATATCTCTCCAAAAATCTGGAGAAGGCTTCTTGTTCCGGCTGATGTCCCGTTGCAGGACTTTCACAAGATCATTCAAACGAGCATGGGCTGGTGGAACAGTCACCTTCATCAATTCATGAAAGACAAAAAGTTTTACCTTGAGAAAGCCGAAGACGATGAATTTTGGGATGAAATGGTTCATGTCGATTACTCAGAACTGAAACTATCTGACCTGCTGAAGAAAGAAAATGACAAGATTGGCTATGAGTATGATTTCGGCGATGGTTGGCTCCACGACGTTGTTCTGGAGAAAATCCTTAATCCGGATCCAGGTGAAATTTATCCTCAATGTGTGGCCGGTATGAGGAATTGTCCCCCGGAAGATTGCGGAGGACCCTATGGTTATTCGAATTTCTTGAAGATCATTTCCAATCCCAGGGATAAAGAGTACAAAGAAATGATGGAATGGGCAGGTGGCAAATTTGATCCTGAATCCTTCGACAAGGAAGCCATCAATGATCTACTTAAAGTAGATGATTTTGGAACCCCTTCATTGTGAATTCAATGACAGGATATCTCTCCTTATCCGGTTAGCCGGACTCCCCATCACTGACTTCAGTTGATTAATCTACAGACGTATAATTTACAAACGACAAAATGGCAAAACTTGGTACGAAGAAAAAGCCGGCTATAATCAGGGTCCGGACAGAAAAAAGAGGACATGAACTGTTGTCACTTTGCAATAGCAGAGGCTGGCAGGTGATTATTGGCCTGGAGCCTGATAAACCTGAAGATATAAGTGATGTGGAAAAATTGTTATCTCCTCCTGAACCGGTTAAAAATGCCGCTACGACAGGACGCAATGACCCTTGTCCCTGCGGAAGCGGAAAAAAATTCAAACATTGTTGCATGATATAACATGGAGACGCAAATTCAAAATTTTGGCCGTCCGGAAATGGCTTCGCTCAGTTCAGAAATTCAATCAGCACTTGATAAAATAAAAGAAAAGTACGGACTTGCTGAATTATCAATCGATTCCATAACCTTCAGCTTGTTTTCATTTTCCGGGAAAATAACAGGAACTGTGCCTGAACACCGCCACTTCGCTGAAACATATGCATTGGAGGAAGCGAAGTACTTTGCCGTGCAAAATGGGCTTCCGGAGGATATTCTTCAGAAGAAATTTATTAGCAACGGGAAAAGTCATACAATAATCCGTATTGAGACCCGAAATCCCAAATACCCTATTATAACACATTGTGACGAAGATCGAAAGAATTACAAATTTACTGTTCAAATCATCAAGGAGATTTTATCCCGAAGTGAATTGGCCTGATGAGAAACTATTGCTGGTGCAAACATTTTTACGACCATTACATTACGATTTACTTAAGTCTTATCGCAGGGTAACCGAAAAATATTGTTACCAAATAAAACCGAATAAAATCAATGGTATTCCGGATTTTGTCCCCGGCTGGGTCAGGATCAGCTTTTCCTTCCCGTCAATTCCTTTGAATTGAGATGATGTCTTTCCTGCCCCTCCTATCTCCACTATCACTTTACGATCCTTCAGAAACAGAACATAATCCGGTAGCTTCTGACCCCTCATGCTTTTCAGGTAGTTCACAGTCAGATCTGCGCCGGCAACATGATGAATGAAGAACTCTTCGCGGATGGCACCGGTCAGTCTGTCTTCATCGGAACCTTGGGCCAGGTTTGCCCTTACTGTTGGAGCCAGCATGATCTTTGGCTCCGGAAGGACATTTGCCCCGTGATGAATAGCTGCAACCGCCCCGATTTCCGACCAGGTCCTGAAGTCGGGTTCAAATGAGAACAGATCCTGGTAAATTTCTTTGTGGTTTTTTATAATCTCTTCGACTGTCAATACTGGAAGATCAGGTTTTGTTGTGAATGAGAGATATTCCCTGAAGGAAAAGAGCGGGAGGTGCCGGATGGTAAGTCTTCTACATATTCTTGACTCTATTTACACTGCACAGGATCTTCATAATTACTACCCTTTCGGACCCGAAGAAAGGAATCCCTTTTGCCGGGCAGGATGCAAAAAAAGCAGAGTCTCTGCTCAGGCAATGCATAATTCTTGCCGACAGCATTCACCTGCTTAACGTCATCCAGGGAGGCCACCAGGACCTTCCGGAGTTACTTACAGCATCGGGACGTTACCGCGAAGCACTGGAGCATTTCCGTGAGGCGGAAAAGGCGGGGGATTCCATGTTCAGCGCTGACCAAGGAGGATCCTCTCAGAGATGCAGGTAAAGTATGAAACGATGAAGAAACAGCAGGAGATCGCCTCTGTCACCTTCCGGAGCATCCGGGCAATTGAAATCGCCCGGCTCAGGCTCAGAAAGAAGCTATGCCTGGAGCCAGGCGATGATCTTTCCGCGTTCCTGCAGAAGTATTAACAGTCCTGGCCAGTTTTTCCGCTCTTAAATCCCTCTGAACGGAGAAAATCCCAGTTTTTTATTTCTTGTCGTAGTAATGTAGTACCGGATTTCTTGACTATTAGGGTAAAACTTGCTATATTCGGGTCATTAATCCACATCGGCAGAAACGAGGCAGAATTCGTACGATGCCAATTATGTTTTCCTGTTCTGTAATGCACGCAAAACATTGAACTGGCATGGGCAAAAAGAAGGAACCTCAAGAGATCGGGAAGCCGGAGGTAAAGATGGAACTGAACGAGTTGAGGATACAGGATTTCATAATTAACATCACCACACCATGAAAAAACAAGTCCGGATTGTTGGCGTTATGTTCCTGCTTTTGAGCATATCGCCGGATTTGACCCAAGCCCAGAAATTCTGGCTCCAGGCAGGAGCCGGTTATGGATTCGGCACCGGGTCGCAGAACCTGCCAGGTTTTTATAATTCGACCTATAACAATGATTCTGCCACGGTCGAACAGGTCAACGTATCCCTTGGGAAAGGGACTGACTTCCGTCTGTCGGCCGGGTATATGTTCGGGAAGCACCTGGGCGCCGAACTTGGGATCGGGTACCTGACCGGAACTACGACTGAAGCAAAGAAAGTCTCCGGATATGGAACCACCCGCTATTCCTATTCGGCAAAGGTGATACAGCTTTTTCCTTCGGTGGTATTTTCCCCAGGACTCACCGGGAAGGTGAATCCTTATGTGAAACTCGGGATCGTTCTTGCATCCGGGTGGGTAAGGAATGATCTTTTATATGACGACGATTCGATTGTCGGGGAGCGATCCCAGCTCATGCAAGGTGGGATCGGGTTCGGATTCACGGCTACCGCGGGAGTGGAAGTAAAACTTTACAGGCAACTTTCCTGCTTTGCCGAAGTGAACCTGGTAAGTCTCTCCTACGCTCCCAGGAAGGGCAAACTGACTGTTGCCACGGATCACGGAAAGGATATGCTTCCTGAAATGAAGATCCGGGATAAGGAAACAGAATATGTTAAAAAGTTCACTTATGATTACCGGAACACACCTCCGGACGACCAGCCCGCCAAAGTTCTGAAGCAGCAACTTCCCCTGAGCAGTATTGGCATCAGTGCAGGGATACTTATTCATTTTTAAACAACCCACCATGAAGAAATTTCATCCTTTCTGCTATCATGCCTGGAAAGCAATGGTCATGGCGGGCTTACTGATCCTCCTGCTCCTTCCGGCAGGCTGTAAAAAGACCACTCATGAATCCCTGAGACAACCTCCATTCGGATCAGCAAATGATTCGAAACCGGGCACTCCGAACCTGGTTTCGGTTGCCCGCACGGAAGGTCTCGACAGATCGATCTCCTTCGGGGTGACTTCCGACACTCATCTCGACCTGAAGAGTTCATGCAACACTACCACTGCCTGGGGACTTAACGCAAGGGAAGTCCAATACATGAACATTGATTGCAAGAATAACGGCAGCCTTGGAATTATACATATCGGCGACCTGATAGACGGACATGAGGTACAGTACCTTGTCTGTTACAGGCAGATGTGGGAGAACGATTATCCGGGTCAGAACGGGGGCGCCATCGCCTGTGCCAGTGATAATGATTACACTGCATACAGCCTCGGTTATAAGACCCATTACCCGGTCTTCCCGACGATCGGGAATCATGATGTCGGAAAAGGGAGCGATAGCTGGGGATATGTTCACCAGTATATCGCACACCGGATCAACGGAGCGCCGGGAATTGCCGCCTGGTATGACGAAACAGGAAGCTATATCTGGCGCTGGGGAAATTATGTGTTCATCCAGTTAGGCTTATGGGCGGGAGCATCAAATTATGAGGACCATACCCTGACCGACAATAACAAGTTGACCTGGCTGAAGGAGGTCCTGAACGACTACGTCGGAAACAGCAACATGGGAGTGTTCATTTTTCAGCATTACGGCTGGGACAATTGGTCACTGACTGATCAGAATCCGGTTTGGTGGACGCTGGATCAGCAGACCGCGGAACTGAACATCCTGAGGCGTACGGATAATATGTCACAGAATGCGAATCCGTATAACATCATCGGGATCTTCTCGGGTCATGCCCATCTCTGGGATCATGTGCAGGTAAATGCCGGAGTTGATATTAACGGTGATCCGATCGTCTTCGATAATTATATCATGCCGGCTGCCGGGAAGGACGACAACAGCCAGGTAGGACATGTAACCGTTGAGCTGACCAGCACCAATATTGATATCCATTACAAGAACGATCATAATGGCACTTGGACTACCGTCGGCAAGTGGATCAATACTTATGCATCGGCCGATTATCCCTGTCCAAACCCCTTCCGTTACACGGTAGGTTATGATCTGGATGTGACCGGCAATCCTTCTTCCTGGAGCCCGGTATGGGTCACCGAAGCCAATCAGCCCTTTAATGAGGGGCTTCCCGCCGGTGGAGGGGGTAGCCTGTTTGACATTGATGCCAACAACCGACCCGAATTGGTTGCAATGGGGATCAACGACCAGAATGACAGGAACTTGTGGTACTACTGGGTATACTGGGATATGGACGCCAAAGGGCAAACCTGGACTCAACGGTCGATTGTCCTTACGCCCGACTTCGACATCGGAAGCCTGACTACCGGCGGCGGTGTGGCATTACATGATATCGACAAGAACGGTATTCCGGATATCATCCTGATGGCGGTCACAAATAATATCGACGGAGACGGAAGGGATGATTTCCGCTATGCCGTGGGATGGAACCTGACCAGGGCTTCCGAAGCAATACCGCAGTTGTGGGAACCGCTGCAATATGCTCCGAGATCATCGCTGGATATAGGTTCCAATACTTCCGGGGGAGGATGCGCCATCGGCGATATTGACGGGAACGGCAAGCCCGATCTCGTCATGATGGCGATCACGAATAATGCCAAGGCGAATAATATAAGGTATACCATCGGATGGAATATCAATCCGAACAATCATGGCTATCCCTCCGGTGATGCCCAGGGACATCCATGGAGCAACCTTGTTTTCGGACCGGATAACCTGGGCAGTGATTCGGAAGGTGGGGATGTCGCCATTTTCGACCTCGATAAGAACGGCAGACCGGAACTGATATTCATGAATGTGGATAATCCGTCGGGAGCCAATACCGTCTGGAATGAGATCGCCTGGAATCTGAATACCCAGGGGATTCCTGTAAAGTGGACCCTGAATAATTCAAACGTACCCTCCGTAGGCAGCAACAGTAACGGGGGCGGATGTGCACTCTGGGACCTAGACGGCAACGGGAAACCCGAGTTGGTCAATATTATTCTCGATTCCCGTTGGAATATCTACTGATCCGTTGTAACCGCAACCCTACCCGATCATCAGCACATTTTCGAAACTTTTGTGTTGGAAGAAGTAAAATATTTTGCGATTCAAATTAACCTTACAAACTCTTCAGGAAAATGACACTTATCCATACTTCGCCGGATTAAGTTTTCCTTTGTCAGAAAATTATCGATGCTGAATACACAGGAACCCCGGGATGCTGAAAAGTTATTTTTTCGCTTGTATAATGAAATAAGGCGGATAGGATTTCTCATCCATCCAAGGGAATTCCTTTCCGGTCGCCTGAGGTTCGTCGATACCGGTGATTTTAAAACCTGATTCTGTCAATAAATCACAATAATCACCCTGCGACCAATAGCAGTCAATCAACTTTATCGGAGGTTCTGTTTTGATCATTACAGTAACCGCTTTACCTGAAAACAGGTTTCTGCGGTATTGCATTTTAAATGAAATAAATTCCTTTCCATTTGATTTGTCCCAATTGGAGTTCATGATAAGAACGGATCCATTATCTTTTAATATCCTGTAAATTGAATTCAGGATCTTTAGTATTTCAGGACGGGTTGAAATCGTACATAAAACAAAGTTCAACACCACAAAATCGAAGGCGCGGGCCGCCAGGAAGTCAATGTTACCTGAAGTTATATGATAATAACCGATATCGTCCTCATAACCTTGTTTTGCAATATTTATCATTTTCTCAGAAACGTCAACCCCGGTAACTATCGCATTGTATTTGCGCAGGATCCGGCAGAATGTTCCGCTGCCACAACCATAGTCGAGAATTGTTTTATTTTCAACCGGCTCAAGGTTAATGAGCAATTTTTGATATCCCAAATGCCAGAGCGTGACATCACTTTTTTCAAGGATATCATATCTCTGCGCAATATCATCGTAGTCTGTAAATTGTTCCGCAGACGGTGAAGTCCTGGTATTCATTATTCTGGCATCTTCAGGGTTGCTTATTCCACCATTGTGTTTTCTGACATTTTAATCGAAACGAAGGTTATATACTGTTTATTGTATGTATTATCTGTATTTCCCCGACCCTATCTCCGCCCGGAGATGGGAAAATAGTTGGTTCCCTGGAAATCCATAGGAAAATTTTCATACCATCGTTAAGTATTTCACAATATTTATGTGATAATTATCACATGATGAACGGATAGGTCTGACGCTATTTATGGGCTTTAATGTAAATGTGAATTCTACCTTTGTACGCATCTATTTATATATATTGATACATTTAATAATTGTTGAATGGGAACAGAGTTAGAAATTCAGGTTGCTGACCTGAAAGCACAGTTAAATCAACTTAAAGCAGGTACCAGGGACCAGCTTTCGATGGTCGTTTTTTCGGGAGATATGGATAAGATCCTGGCGGCAATGACGATCGCAACAGGCGCCTCGGCCTATGATATGAAGGTAAAACTTTTCTTCACTTTCTGGGCAATTTCAGCGTTGCGCGACCCGAAAAAAAGTGCGAATGGAAAAAACCTGCCTGAGAAGATGTTTGGAATGATGCTTCCACGTGGCAATGCCGGACTGAAGCTTTCAAAGATGCACCTGGGTGGCATGGGAACCGCCATTATCAAAGGAATCATGAAAAAACATCATGTCGCATCCCTCGATGAGATGTTTAAAACGGCAGGAGAGTTGGGAGTCGAAATCAATATATGTGAAATGTCGATGAACCTTATGGGTTTCAGGCGGGAAGAGATGATCGATTATCCGCAGATGACCGTTTGCGGGGTCGGCACATTCCTCTCGGATGCACAGGAAAGCAAAATTCAATTATTCATATAATCAAAACAGGAGATAGAAAATGAACGTAGAAACCCTTAAGGATCTGACATCGAACAAAATCGTTGATGCACGCGGAACAGCATGTCCCGGCCCATTATTGGCCGCTAAAAAAGCGATCGGAGAGATCGGTTCCGGAGAGATCATGGAAATTTATTCCTCGGATGAGGGAACCAAGAACGACATTCCCAGGTGGTGCAATAAAATGAGCCATGAATTTATGGGTATCGTTGAAGAAGACAGTTACTCAAGATTGTTCCTGAAAAAAGCATAAACCAATTCCCCGGAAGTCCTTTCCAGATCTGCCATTTTACTGTTGATGTTACTTGTTTGAAGACCTTTTTAAAGGACTTCCGGGAATTGGTTTGCCATAAAACCTGCAAAATGGAAATGAAAAAATCGCCAAGGATACTGGTATTTTCCACTGATAAAATCTCCGATCCCGGCATCGACCAGGCAGGATTGAGGAAAATCCATTACTCGCCCTCTGTCTATGTGATCAGCCTGCCCTGTTCATCGGGCATCAAGCCCCGGTGGGTCATGCATGCCCTGGAAAAAGGGTTTGACGGAGTGTTCATCGCGGCCGACGGGCATGAATGTTCGTACAGTCCGCATTGTCCCGATTTTACCAATGCCATCATAGTCGAGTGCCAGAATCAGATGAAAGAGAAGAACATCAGTCCGAAACGGATCCGTATGGCTTCCATATGCTCAGTTTGTGCTGAACCTTTTGCCAGTCATATGGCCAACTTCACAAAAATATTAGAGGAACTTTCATGAATACAGACGAAAAAAAATATGATGTGATGGTCATCGGTGGTGGTATTGCCGGCCAGGAAGCGGCATTATCACTTGCCAACATGGATTACAGGGTATTGCTTGTAGAGAAAGGACTATCCATTGGCGGCAAGATGATCCAGTTGAGCAAAGTCTTCCCTACCCTTGACTGTGCTGCCTGCATAACGACCCCGAAAATGTCGGAAACTGCCCGGCATCCGAATATTACCTTGTTGCTGAATTCCGATATTGAGCACATCATCCGGAATGAAATTGGTTTCCATATCGAGCTAACAAGGAATCCCCGGTTCGTGAAGGCTGAGACATGTACCGGATGTCAGGAATGTGAGACGGCTTGCCCCGAAGTACGGTCTGATAATTACAATGCTCACCTTGCAGGCCGGAAAGTGGCTTATATACCTTTTAGCCTGGCAAATCCAAGGATTGCTGTCATCGACCGTCAGGGTGAATCTGCTCCATGTATTTCAGCCTGTCCTGGCGGCGTAAAGCCATATGGCTATGTCTCCCTGGTCAGGAACGGCCAATATGAAGATGCCATGCACCTTCACCTGGAAGATATTCCTCTGCCAGGCAGCCTTGGACGCGCTTGCTATGCACCCTGTCAGGGTGAATGCACCCGGGCCGGTCTCGAAGGATCTGTTGATTTGCGCCGGATAAAAAGATTTTTTGCCGAAGACTATTACTGTAAATACCATGAAGCTCCGGTTAGGAAAATTGAACAGCATAGCGGAAAGAAGGTCGCTATAATCGGTTCAGGGCCTGCCGGACTCACGGCCGCCTATCATCTGGCGCTGGCAGGTCATACAGTGAAAATTTTCGAAGCTGCACCAGAAGCTGGAGGTATGTTAAAGCTTGCGCTTCCTGAATACCGGCTTCCCAATGCTGTGGTCAATCGCGACATCGAAAATATCACATCACTGGGCGTTGAGATCGTTTGTAATCACAACGTTGAAAAACTGCATAAGCTAAAAGAGCAGGGTTACGATGCGATGTTCGTTGCTGTGGGGACTCATAAAACCGTCAAGATGAATATTCCCGGTGCCGGAATGAAGGGAGTTGTTTCCTGCCTTGATTTCCTGAGAAATTCAAAGGTAGGTCAGAAGCCTGATCTGACAGGAAAAAAAGTCATGGTAATCGGAGGCGGCAATACGGCCATGGATTCGGCACGGACAGCCCTTCGGTTGGGAGCATCCAGGGTATCAGTTATTTACCGCCGGAGCCGGGAGGAGATGCCTGCCTGGAAAGAAGAGATCAGGGAGGCAGAGGAAGAAGGAGTTGTTCTACAATTTCTGAGAAATCCCGTCAGGTTTAACGGCCTCAACGGAATGATCAGCCAGGCTGTAATTATAAAAATGGAATTGGGTGAACCTGATGCCGGTGGACGCAGAAAACCGGTTGAAGTCAAGGGTTCAGAGTATCCGGAAGAGGTTGATTTTGTAATTGAAGCCATTGGCTTGTCTCCTACTACCTCCCCTTTTACAAAACAACTTCAGTTGGAAAAGGATAGAACGATAAAGGTAAATGCCATCACGCTGCAAACTGCAGAATCCTGGATTTTTGCCGGTGGTGATTCGGTGAGTGGACCGGGTACAATTATAGAAGCCGCGGGCCAGGGCAAACGAGCTGCATTTTATATGGATAAATTCCTCAGGGGATCAGGGTTGAATGGTTTTGAGTTTGGTGACAAGCTACCGGTACTGGATAAACAGAAAGTCTTGTCAAGGTCTGAAATCAGGCTGAAGCCGGCAATGGTTGAGAAATTTCGAAAGGTAAGTGAACGCATCCGGGACTTTGATGAAGTTGAACTTACCTTCACAGAGGAAGAGGTCAGGCAAAGTGCCGACCGTTGTCTCGATTGCAGCAATTGCCGTGAATGCCATCAGTGCATGACAGCCTGCCCCGCCAATGCAATTGATTTCTCACAGAAAAAGGTATCAGTCAAAGCCTTTGCAAATGCTGTTATCATTGCATCGGGATTCCGGTTGTTCAATGCAGCATACAAGCCGCAGTATTCATTTAACCAGCTTCCGAATGTGATCGATTCATTGCAGATGGACCGGTTGATCGCTCCGACAAGGCCATTCAATAATGTTCTCAGACCGGGCGACGGTAAAACACCGGGAAATATTGCCTATGTATTGTGCACCGGATCGAGGGATTCAAGTCTTGAGAACTACCGTAGTTGTTCCATGGCTTCCACCAATAATCCGATCTGTTCACAGGTCTGTTGCATGTATTCGCTCAAACAGGCGCAGTTGTTGATGGGCGCACTGCCCATGGCAGATATTTCGATCTATTACATGGATATCAGGGCATTTGGAAAGGGTTATGAGGAGTTTTACCAGCAGACCAAATCCATGGGTGTAAACCTGATCAAGGGAAAGGTTGCAAGGATTAAAGGTACCGCGGACGGAAAAGGAGACGTAATTCTGAGGGTCGAAAATGTGGAATCGGGCCAGGTAATGGAATTTACACACGATCTGGTAGTACTTTCAGTCGGCATGATACCGGAAAACAGCGTACTTAAATCGTTCAACGAAGATGCCCCTGATCTGGATGATTTCAGGTTTATCAGGCAACCCGACCTGCAGTTGAATCCCGGCAGAACGTCGGTCGAAGGCGTTTTTGTTGCAGGGACTTCCTCTGGACCCATGGATATTCCTGATTCCATCTTATCTGCCGGCGCAGCCGCATGTGAAGTTGCAGCGTATTTAAGCACTATGTAACCCCGCCCCCGGCCCATTCCCAAACAAGGAAGGGGTGAGCGGTATGATAAACTAATAACCATGGAAGAAAAACAAAAGAAACAAAGAATAGGCGTATACATCTGTCATTGCGGAGGAAATATCTCTGATTATGTCGATGTGGAGCAACTCCGCGATATTGCCGGTAAAGAAGAACGTGTTGCGGTTTCCAAAAATGTAATGTTTGCCTGTGCTGATTCAAATCAGAAGGAGATGGTGAACGACATACAGGAACAACACCTCGATGGCATCGTAGTTGCATCCTGTTCACCTAAGCTCCACCTGCATACGTTTCGCAATGTGGCTGAACGTGCCGGATTGAATCCCTACAATTATGTCCAGGTAAATGTCAGGGAACAATGCTCCTGGGCGCATTCCGATCATCCGGAGCAGGCATCCCGTAAAGCTGCCGGACTTATCCTGGCAGGGATCAGGAGAGTCGCAGGTTCTGAAGCCCTTGCGAACCTTAAAATAAAAGCTCATAAATCGGTAGTGATCATCGGCGCCGGCGTAGCAGGAATGCGTGCATCCCTTGACCTTGCCAGGATGGGGAACCAGGTGATCCTCGTGGAGAAAGAATCATTTGCCGGAGGTCAGTTGGCCGGTAAAGGTCCTGTTTTCCCAACAAACCAGAAGGGGCAGGATCTGGTTGATACTCTTTTGCAACAAATCAGGGAAACGCCCAGGATCATGGTTTTCACATCGGCGGGCATTGAAAAGGTCACCGGTAGTATTGGTAATTTCAAGGTAGAGGTCAGGGTTAATGGTTCTCCCGGGGAAACGATGAAATTTCATGCCGGATCTATCCTTGTCACAACAGGTTATGAATCATACATGCCGAAAGACGGTGAATTCGGATTCAAACCCGGCAGCAGGGTGATTACATTGAATGAGTTTGACAAACTTGTTGATGGTTCATCCGGAACGCTTTCATACCATGGAAAACCGGTGAAGACGCTGGCTTATGTTTATTGTGCAGGGATGCGGCAGACCAACGGGGAGAACCAATATTGTTCGAGAAGCTGTTGCACTGCGGCCATTCATTCTTCTCTGGTGGTTCATGTAAAATTCAAAGGCGTCAAGGCTTTCCATTTGTACCGCGATATCAGGACCTATGGGAAGAACGAGGTTCTGTATGAACGTTCTTCAAAAGCAGGTGATACCTACCTGATGTACCATGAAAAAGAACCGCCTGTTGTGTCACAGAGAGGAAATACCGTGAATGTCAGGATCAGGGATGTGCTGACAAAGAAAAGGGAACTTGAACTGGATGTCGACCTTGTTGTATTGGTTACCGGGATGGTTCCCCGTTCCGACAGCCTTTCAGTCGCGACAAAACTTAAAATCCCTGTTGGTAATGATAAATTCTTCAACGAGATACATCCAAAACTGAGACCGGTCGAAACAGTCATCAACGGTGTATTCCTTGGCGGGAGTTGCCAGGGACCGAAAAACATTACCGAATCTGTGCAGTCATCACAGGCGGCCGCCTCCAAGATCAATGCGATTATAGGGAAAGAAATCCTGGAACTGGAACCCATCGTTGCCAGGATAAATGCTGAGACCTGTACCTGGTGCGGGAAATGCCGGGGGGTATGCGAATACGATGCAATTTCCCGGATTGAGACGGACGGTAAAATCATGGCATCGGTCAATGAAGCCGCGTGCAGGGGCTGCGGTATTTGTACCCCCATATGCCCGACCGACGCCATTGACATTGCCCTGTACACCAATGATGAAATTGAGGGCATGATCGATGGCTTTGCAGAACCGGTAGGTCTTAAAATTGAAAAAGACCCGGCAGGAAACGAGAAACAGACGGGTGGAGGGGGAATGAAAGACTACCCGCAAATCTGGAAGTCCATCATGAAAACACTTGATACAGAACCTTTGACAATTCCTCAGATTGCATCGAATCTGACCCTTCCCCCGGAACTGATCACCTGGCATGTCATGACCATGAACAAATACTTCCTAATTGAACCTGCAGGTATCGATGACAATGATGAATACTACCGCTACCAACTAAAAGACAAGGTAAAATGACTAAGATAGATCCCTTTTTCGCAAATGAAATTAAAAAGTATGGTGCGACAGATTTCGTAGCTTGCTTTAATTGCGGCAACTGTACTGCAGTTTGCACCTTATCTGATAAATCTGCCAACTTTCCACGCGCGATAGTACGGCTTGGAGTGCTTGGATTGAAAAAGGAGATCCTTGCAAGCACCGAACCCTGGTTATGTTATGCGTGCGGTGAATGCAGCGACACTTGTCCCAGGCAGGCCGGTCCTGGTCAGTATATGGCAGCAATCCGCCGATTTTCAATTGCGGAATATGAACCTACAGGCATTACCAGGCTGATGTTCATCAGTAATTCCATGTTTATCATGATCACTATGGCAATTGCCATTTTTTTGGTTTTTTTCCTTCTCACGTTAAAACCCGGACATGAAGTTTCACGTTGGATCTTTACCTATTTACCATATGCCGTAATTCACAGCATGGGTATTGTGATCTTCGGTTTTACCGGGCTTTCAATCATCTGGGGAATCGGATCCATGATGTTTCATTTTAAAGGCAATATGAATACAGAAGGGAAGTCAAAAATCAGTTTTATTAAGACGTCATCCATGGTGATCAATGAACTTGCGACCATGAAACGGTATCAGAACTGTGATCCGGACGAAGATTCTGTCTGGAAGGATAAATCATGGTATGAACATCCCTGGTTCGTACACTGGTCAATCATGTGGGGATTCATTGGATTATTGGTGGCAACATCCCTGGATTTCATCCTTAAAAATCCTGCCACAAGTGTGTGGTGGCCCAGCCGTATCCTGGGAACACTTGCCGGCATTATCTTGGTCTATGGCAGCAGTCAGGCCATCCGTTACCGTCTGAAAAAAATCACCAGGATATACAGTGAAACAAAGCTCGCCGATTGGACTTTCTTATGGTTCCTGTGGATTGCAGGGATGACCGGTTTCTGGCTTGAGATTTCTGTAGCCGTTGGCACCGGCAATATGTTAAACCATCTTGTTTTCTTTCTGCATACAGTGATATCCATGGAACTCGTCCTGCTTTTCTCATTTTCAAAGTTTGCACATGCAGTTTACCGGCCTGTGGCCTTATTTTTTCATTACAGAAACCCGGTTTAATGTATATCAGGGGTACGCCATGGTGTAGGGGCTCACCATAGTGTGCCCCTACACCATTTCACGGAGAAATAATTTTAATACCATACCTGCGGGCTGTCATCAGAAAAACCGGGTACGCGGTTATGATTCCCGGAGAGGATTCTTTCCTGATGATAAAGCAAGGTTCGACCTGGTACTCATGGAATCCTTGCTGCAGCACAATTTCTTTCAGCTTATCCGGGTCAAACCCATGGAGAACGCCTTCAGCGCCATCATGAAATGAACCATCCTCCTGGTACAGGTCTGCAATGGCAAGCACCCCGCCAGGTGATAACAGGTGAAACAGTTTCCTCAGTATGCCGTTAATGTCTGTGATATGATGCAGAACCATCTGGCTGTATATGATATCAAACGGACCACCATTGAAATCTTCCTTTTCAAGATCTAAATATACCGTTTTTATTTTCTCCTTGTCAGTTGGTTCCATCTTCTGTTCAGCCATTCTAAGCATTTCAGGTGAACTGTCAATCAGGGTTATTTCCGAAAACCGGTCCTTAAAGTAAAAACTAAGCAAGGCTGTCCCGGCGCCAAACTCCATGGCCTTAATATTTGACGTGTCCGGAATTTTTTTTTGTAGTAGTGCTGCAACAGCCACGGTGCGTTCAAAGTGCATCTGGTTCTTGTCCCATTCAAGGGCTTTCTGATCAAATTCGTTCATGTCAAGATAACTTGGATTATGCTTTATTAAACCGGTAGTACCAGGCAGGACGGGCCGCCGGTTCCTTTGAGAAACTCTGATAAATCAAGTGAATGACAATGATATCCCTTTTGTTCAAGTATTTCCACAGCTTTCGTATTTGTTTGCTCTGCAATCACCGTGTTGTTTCCCAGTGATATTAAATTCCCTGAAACAAAGTTATCTCTTGGCACTTCTATTTTGTTGAATCCTTCGAAATAACTCTCTGGAAAAATCTCCTGACAACATAAAACGACCTCCGGGGAAAGTACACTCATGGCGCCACCCAAATGTAAAAATGGTTCAGGAACTCTGACAGTTCTGACTTCGTAGTTCATTCCACGTAATATTGCGGTGATTTGTCGTACGCCTTCCTTGTTTGTTCGCCCGGAAAGACCAAGAAAAGCAAATGAGCTACTTAAAATAACGTCTCCCCCTTCAACCGTTCCATTTCCGGTAATACTACCGGCGCTTTTAATCCCAAGAGTTTCCAGATATTTTGCCATCCAATCTTCTTCTCCCCTTCTGGACTCCAGTCCCATTCTTAATTTTATATATCCATCAGTCGTAACCAAAGAGGTATCACGTGTGAAAACTGAATTAGGATGAAATTTCAACTCCCTGATTTCAAGAACTTCTAATCCTGATTTCAACAGGGTGGTTTTAAGCGAGTGATGTTGTGACAGCGTTTTACCTGCTTCAGACCTACTCGTGATATTATGACCTGCCAAATCAGATATCCCGAAGTACGCCATTCCGGGAGAACAAATAATCACGCGTTTTCTGACAGATCTCATGACTCAGTTAACAATTACTCCAATACACCGGCTTGTTTCGAAAATATTAACTTCAATGCAACGAGAATTAAGAAAACTGCAAAAATTTTTCTCATAAGTTGTTCAGGCAAATTTAATGCGATCCTGGATCCAAAGTATCCTCCTATCATAAAGGAAACGGCAATAATTAAAGCATACCAAATATTGACCTGTCCGGCTTTATAATAATTATAAGCCGCAAAAAGCCCGATAGGGGGCAACATCACAGCCAAACTTGTTCCCTGGGCAGTATGCTGATCAACGCCGAGAAAATACACCATAGCTGGGATCATGACTATTGCCCCACCAACTCCGAAGATGCCTCCGAATATTCCAGCCATCAGACCAATGGCGACCAGAATAAATGTTGTTGTTGTTTCCATATATTATTTCCGTTTTACGCCTCAAAAGTTACGAAATCCATTTATTACGAATGAAACGCAATTACTTTTTTCGATCTTTTAGTCACCTGCCAGGAATTGAATAAAGGAGCCGGAACTGGAATTGTTACTGTTCAGCAGGCACAGGGCCGGCTGATCATAAAATACCCCAGAAAACCTCCAAATGCAATGCTTGCATAAGGATTGCTTGTGATTGCACAAGCTCCCGAAGCACAGCCAATAAAATGATAATATGCAAACCCTCCCAGTCCGCCAATGGTGATAAAGAGGAGAGGCTTCCAAAAATTCCAGGATCTGATCCGTTTCTTAAAGGGCACTGGCTCCGTGTTTGTTTTGCAGGTATCCGGCATGTTGTTTTGCTTTTTAATTTCTTAAATGACATTTGATTTATAATGACCTCATCCGCTGCCCATTCTCCTTGAAGGAGAAGGGGGAAGGTGTTGAGGTCTTTCGGGATTCATGTGCAAAGGTACAAATAAAAAACAAATAAGTGATATTTATGCGCTTTATTTTGGCACGATGTTTGACACATGCAGAACATGACATATAAAAACTTAAAATTATGCTACAAACAACTTTAACTCACATTCTGACTGCTTCAGAGCACCAGAAGTTAATCGAACAGAACGAAAACGTGATGATCTGCTGCGGGCGCATGGGCCCGATGTGCATTCCGGTTTATGGTGTCATGGAGGACCTGGAACCGGAATATCAACATGTTAAATTCGCCGACATGGAATTTGACAACCCCGAATCACACCCGATCCGCAACGCCCCGGAATGCCGTGGTTTTATGGGTATCCCGTTTACCGTATATTATAAAAACGGAAAACTTGTCAAAGCAACTTCAAGCATTCAATCCATGGCACAGGTAAAATCAGTCCTGGATACGCAATTCGCTTAATTTCAACTTTATAAATTCCGGCTCACCAGGTCCTCTGCAGGCAGTGAAGCAAATTTTTCGGGTTTATTGATTTGCTTTTCACCGGGAGGATCTGTCGCGGCCCTTTAAATTTAATATGATGCCGGAAATATTCGATATTATGATTATTGGAGGTGGTCCTGCTGGTCTGACTTCCGGAATTTATGCTTCCCGTGCGCGCATGAAGACGTTGATTTTGAACGAGGGAACCGTTGGGGGGCAACTTGTACTCACTCATGAGATTGCAAATTACCCGGGAGTTGAATCCACCAGTGGTTATCATTTGGGAAATATCATGAAAAAGCAGGCCATTGCCTATGGCTGTAAAATCAAATCAAACATAGAAGTGACCTCCTTCGACTTTTCCGCAAACCCGAAAATGGTAGAGATCAATGGCGCTGAAAAATATTATGGCAGGACTGTCATTCTGTCACCGGGCGGCGAACCGCGCATGATTCATGTTCCCGGCGAAGTTGAGTTCAAAGGCCGCGGAGTTTCCTATTGCGCCACATGTGACGGCGATTTCTTTACCGGCAAAGATATCGTAGTGGTCGGCGGTGGCAATTCGGCACTTGAAGAAGCCGTTTTCCTGACTAAATATGCCAGTAGTGTCGCTGTAGTCCATCAGTTTGATCAATTTCAGGCTTTTCCATATGCAATTGAGGAGGCAAAGGCCAATCCCAAAATCAGCTTTTATATAGAATCACAGGTACGAAATATCCTTGGGGACGATTCGGTAAAGAAAGTTGAGATTGAACGATTAGGAACAGGGGCCAAAACTTTGTTAACCGTTGACGGAATCTTTATTTTCATCGGGTACATAGCGAAAACCCAGGGATTTGAAAGATGCATCCATTTGAATGAAAGAGGAGAAATTATAGTCGGGACGGAGATGCAGACCAATGTCCCGGGTGTTTTTGCTGCCGGGGACTGTATAGCAAAACGATACCGCCAGGTGACCACCTCTGTTGGTGACGGTACGATTGCCGCATTAAGCGCCATTGAGTTTTTACGTGTAAATTAATGATGGATTTGGCAAATGATTTTTTCTTGTCCTTGCGATCTTGTATTTTTATTGTCTAATTACTTAACCTAAAACATGACTCTATGAAAAAGAACATGGGAACCCTTGACATTGTGATCAGATTGTTGATTGCAGCCTTAGTGATCATCCTGTATTTTACACACGTAATCTCAGGAATCGTTGGTATTATCTTATTGATTTTTGCCGGTATTTTCCTCGTGACCAGTATATTGGGTTTTTGCCCTTTATACCTGCCGTTTGGGATTAATACCCTGGGAAAGAAAACGTAGGGAATACATCATCCCGGTGACCCCTTCTCCGCCGGGGAATACCTCATCCCCCTGACCCCTTCTCCCCCGGGAGAAGGGGAGAAAGCTTTTACCAGTTTTCAGTGTTTTTAAAATGGGGAGTTTTTTATTTGTGTATTTTTTCGGAGGTTTAATTTGCCGGGCTAAAAAGTTCCGGGACAATTATTTGAGTGAAAATTAGTATGATACAAGAGGTATCCCAGACGTTTATTGATGTTAACATGGACCATGACCTGGTTGCCGACGTCGGGTTTATCAGCATTGCCAGTATTCCTGTCATCTTTTCAGCGATCACGCCTCCATTGTAAACAACGATGCCGTTGATTGTATATTAACCTCCAGTGAAACCTGCACTACTGGCGACACAGCCATTTCAAACGAAATCATCCTGTCGGTGATCCCTGCAACCGTTACCCTGCTGAACATTGTGGTGGCCGGCGGCGAAACAAACTGCTACAACGCCCTTCAAACTATCTATGTGTCCGGAACCGGCGATACATTCACTGTTCAGGCTGGCGGATCGGCCACGATGATCACGGGGCAGAACATCGTATATCTGCCGGGAACAACACTAGATTCAGGCGGTTACATGCATGGCTATATAACAATAACGGGTAATTATTGTACCAATCCGTCGAATCCCGTCGTAAATAATCCTGTTCAGTTTGAAGAATTAACAGCATTTGTGCCTGAGATCCTAAGGACCGGTAAGGGTGGTCTTGATCCCGGGATCTATTTCATTCATGTGACGATGGCGAGCAGCCTGGGAACTGTGAAACTTATCAAGTTATAGGATACCTTAAAAAACTCCTCTCAAATTGGATGAAACATTTTGTGGTTGGTAACGCCGTCCCGGGAAACCGGGGAGGTTTTTTGTATATTGGGTAAAAGTGTTATTTAAAGTGAGCAGGTTTCGTATGTATGGCTATTCCGCGAGCATATGAAAATAGGCTATCTTTGTATATCCCAAGTAATGACACTTGTTTTATGATCGTGCCTGCCTTACGAAGATTGCTCATGTTGGTCATCAGTATTTTAATGATTCATAGCTTATATGGTCAAGAGAACAATCATTCCGATAGTCTTATTCTGGCTCTTCAATTTACCAAAGACAACAGGACTAAGGCGCGGTTGTTGTTGAAAATTGCGAAAGGTGAAGAACTGAGAGACCCGGGAAAGGCACTCCAATACGCCCGAAAAGCACGCCTTGTAGCACAAATAGCTGATTTTGACAGCGCCGAGGTGAGGGCAATGATTTTGATGGGTGTGAATTATAGCAGAATGAATTTGCTAAAGGAGGCAATTGATATTGGTGGCCAAATAGTTGAAATGGCTTCTGAGCTTGGAATGCAACTGGAAATTGCCGACGGACGGACCATTATGGCGGTGGCGTATGCCCAGGTTGGCGATTATGATAACAGTTCGAAACTTTATTTTGAAAATCTAAAATTATATGAGAAATTAAATGAGAAGAGACTAATTGGAAGAACATTGGGAAATATAGGGGCAGATTTTATCAGCCAGCAAAGTTATATAAAAGCTTTAGAGTATTCTCAAAGGGCATTAATTATCGCGAAAGAAACTAACAATCTGACCCTAATCACAGACCAATATAATAACCTTGCTGCAATTTTTCAAATCCGGTATAATGATCTTCCAAAAGCGCTATACTACTATTTTGAGGCACTTAAGGTTGCTATCAGGATTGATGATTTTCAGCAGCAAGGCATCAATATGCTTAATATCGGCCGCGCCTATCAGGAATTGAATAACCCAGATTCGGCTTTATATTACATGGCCCAATCGTTGGTTATGTTCCGAAAAGTAAATAACCCGATATATATGGCTGACAGCTACATTGCCATCAGTGAATACAATTTTCTTCAAGGAGACTATTCTGAAAGTAAAAAGCTTGCACTACATGCCTTTGAAATTGGCGAGAAATACCAAATGGTTCAAACCATCTTTGGGGCGTCTGATTTGCTGCAGAGGATCTTCCTTGCAGTAAAAGATACCGCTAAAGCTTTCAAATATATTGTCATACGAACCAGGGCCAACGATAGCATTTATGCCCTTCAAAGTCAAAAAGCGCTCTTTAAGGCAGAATTGCAATACAATCAGGAAAAAACAGCCAAAGAGCTGAAACTGAGACAGCAGAAAAATTACTTTCTCCTTGGATTTATTATTTTTGGATTATTTTCAGGCTTGTTTATTACAATTCTTTTATATTCCCGGCAAAAAATCAAGGTTAAAAATGCCAACCTGGTAAAGGATAAAGCTGAAGCAGATCTGAAGTTTAAAAGTAAAGAACTTAGTATTAACCTCCTGGCTTTGTTGAAGAAAAACGAACTGATAGCCGAAATAAGGCAAAAGTTTACTGATCTGGAAAAGAAACTCCCGGATAATGAATTGAAAGAGGTTGTTACCAGGTTTAACCTTGAAATTAAAAAAAGTTCAGATGACAGACTTTGGCAGGAATTTTCCTTACGGTTTAAAGAAATCAACAGCGAATTCTATAATAAATTGATGTACAAATTTCCTGATCTTACCCAAAATGAATTGAAGCTTTGCGCTTATTTAAGGTTAAACATGTCAACAAAAGAAATCGCAGATCTCACAGGGCAAAGTACTGAAACACTGGGGACAGCAAGATATCGCCTGCGCAAAAAATTCGGATTGACAAATTCGGAAAGTAACCTGGTTCTGTTTTTATCTCAAATATAATTATTTAAAAGTCTCATTGCCTTTCATTATTAGTGTGCAATGGGAACCTTGGAATGTCCCTCACCATTTTCAAAAATCCAAGAACATTTGATTTGTGCCATCTCATATCGATGTTTCAAATCAAACAATCCGGTCAATTAAAAAAGCAACATTGATTGATATTCTGCCAGTGCACGTTTTATTGAAATACAACGACTGATGGCAACGTGTTTATAAACAATTGTTTGACACAAATTGTCTAATAAATGTCTATATGATTTTTGTTGCTTGTTCAATTTTTGTACAATCGTTTTATTAGGTTCGGGTACCTCTGATCATTGATCTTTGCGACTGCAATATAAATCGACTGAAATGGAGAGAAATTGTAAATACGAGCCAGGCGAAGAGAATAATCAAGACGATTCCGGTAATGATCCATTTCTGAGACGAATAAAAATGCAAGGCAAAATTATCAGAAAAATGCTGTCACAAGTTGACCTTACTCCAGATACACCTGCAGAGGTGTTGAATGATATTCAAGGTAATATTGATCCAGTTGAAAATGATAATAAAGAAGATCGGAATTATTAGAAACAATCTGTTGAGACCATTTGACAAACAAAATGTGTCTTTGATTTTCAGTACATTATTACATATTTATAAACCAAATTAAACCATGTCTTATGAAAAAGAAACTCACACTCGCAGTCTGTCTTATATTTCTTGCACTTTTTAATCGGGTACAAGCGCAGGATTGGGAACAAACCAACGGTCCGAATGGGGGCGCCATTTCCGGATTGACGATATCAGGAAACTACACCTATGCAAGTATCGGGAATACGTTATATTATAAAGAGGCCGGCGGAGTATTCAGAACAGATGACAATGGTTTGAACTGGGTTTCAATGAATAACGGTTTATTGAATACGAATATAAAAACCGTTTATGCCAAAGATACCGTATTGTTTGCCGGGGCAATAGCCGGATACGATGCAGTTGATGCCGGAGTGTTTCGTTCATTTAATGACGGTCAGACCTGGGAAAGTTGTGGCCTGAATTCGCAAACAATAAACTGCTTAATTCACCAGGGAGATTATATTTTTGCCGGGACGCAGACCGGTGGCGTCTACCGTTCATCAGATAATGGCAATACCTGGGTAACAAAAAATACCGGATTACCCACAGGCGGAGTGCAGGATTTTGCCAAAAACAACAGTTATTTATTTGTTGTCCGGGGTGGCAGTGTTCTCAGGTCTGCCAATTTTGGAGACACATGGACCGCTGTCAATACCGGTCTGCCAAGCTCCGGTCCTTTTAGATTTGTTGTGACAATAGCGTCAAAAGGAGATACATTATACACTGGAACATCTAATTTGACCAGCCTGCTTGATGGCGTTTACAAATCCATCAACAATGGATCGAATTGGGCTTTGACTGGGTTGAGCAATACTGCGATAACAGAACTTTTTACGAACGGAAATGATGTCTACGCTGCCATACCGGCAATTGGTGTCAAGAAATCCTCAGATCTGGGGCTAACGTGGACAATGACATCGTTACCAATCGGTCAAAATTGTTTTATTACCAATGCCGGAACTATTTTTTCTGGAAACGGCAGCATTGGCGTTTTCCGTTCAACAGATGACGGACTGAACTGGAACCTGGTTGTCAATGGAATGCGCGGACAGTGCATACGAACGCTGGGAACTAACAGTACCACAATTTTTGCGGGAACAGAACTCTGTGGTATTTTCAAAACAAATGACAATGGTCAAAATTGGGTAGCAGTCAACAATGGGATTAACAATAATACCAAAACGATACAAACCCTTGATGTTTTTGACTCCAATTTATTTATAACTGCTTATGGTGGAGGAACTCTAACAGCTTACCGTTCAAATGACAATGGAGAAAACTGGACGGCACTAGAGCTTGTCGATCCCCCACAGTCCTATGCGGCCATTGGCGATACGATATTTTGTTCATCCTATGTTGCACATTCCTATGATGATACCCTTCAATTATTCCGGTCTTTCAATAAAGGTGTCACCTGGGAAATTTTACCGGGCTTGGGCTTAGGAATTCAGCAAACCGGATTACTGACAACAATTGGAACTACTTTGTTACTTTTTACAACTAATAATGTTTACCAGTCAACCGACTTTGCTAATTCATGGTCTGCAATAAGTTCTCTCGCCGGCGTTTCCAAGGCAACGGTTTGCAACTCGAAATTGTTTTGCAGCACGATAAACGGGATTTACCAATCTTCCGATTTGGGAAATACATGGCAATTTGCTAATTTGTCATTGCAGGCAGCTCATTTAGTTTCAAATAACAATAAAGTTTTTGCAGAACTTGACCGGAATATTTTTGTAACCATCAATTATGGTGCTTCCTGGGTAGAAATCAGCAATAGCGTTATCGCCTCAACCTCTATATTCCCGTATGTATACGGATATGCGCTGGTGGCGACAAATGATCATATTTATACATCTGTCGGACATAGATCCTTGTATCGAAGTGATTTCACTGATTTCATTGCTCCTTCGCAACCTGGCGCTATTACTGGTTCGGCAGCACCTTGTATTGGCTCGTCCCAGACATACAGTGTTACCGATGTTCCTGGAGTTACCTACACATGGCAATTCCCATCGGATTGGATTGTTACTTCCGGGGGCACTACCAGTTCGGTTGTTGTAACTGTAGGAAGCATGTCTGGTGTTGTATTAGTTACGCCTTCAAATGTTTGGGGAACGGGGCCGGCACAATTTCTCATCGTTACTCCGAATACGAATCCACCCGGTCAACCTGGCGCAATAACAGGATTAACCAATCCACCGGAAGGAACCAGTCAGAATTACAGTGTTGTAAATGATCCCGGCGTCACTTATACCTGGACCTTCCCTGCCGGATGGGTTCAAACCGGGGGTGGTACGGCCAATTCAGTGATTGTTTCAGTTGGGACAGGATCTGGGGACATCCAGGTTACTCCATCAACACCCTGTGGTACCGGACTATCACAAACACTTGCAGTGATGCCGGTTCCGGCCAATTTAACGGTAACCATAATTATCATATCCGATGGCCAGATTCAATGTTTTAATGCCGTGGGAACCATTTACGTTGCCGGAAGCAACAATACTTTCACCGTCCAGGCCGGCGGTTCGGCCACGATGATCGCGGGGCAGAATATTGTGTTACTCCCGGGAACAACGGTGGATTCAGGGGCGTACATGCATGGATATATCTCCATGGAATTCTGCACCAATCCGGCAAATCCGGTTGCTGGCAACCCACAGGGAGCCAGTGATGTGACGGCTTCATTGAAAGAAGGCACTGATGCGAACCGTATAATAATCTATCCGAACCCGACCACAAGTGGCTTTACCATGGAATTGGACGGCAAACTTGGTTCAGGGAAATCCAGGATCGAACTTTACAGCATGAATGGAACCCTGGTGTACTCGGAGGTGATTATCAATGGGACGAAGCATACCTTCAGCACCGAAAACCTCCACCCCGGATTGTACTTTATTTATGTGACCATTGGAACCAACAGGAGCGTGGTGAAACTGGTCAAACTGTAATATAAAGTTGGAACTGCACCTGGAATATGAGAATAGTGAACATTGAACAGTGAAGTGTTGGCGCATTGCTGACTTTTCACTTTTTGTTTTTCATTCATCATTGTATTGAAAGATAGGTTATATTTTTGTCTTGATATTGGATGTTGGATAACTTTGCAAGTAACAAAAAGGCATTTCTGAAAAGAATTGCCTTTCATTACTTTTCATCATATTCAACGGACCATGAAAACAAGACTGACGTTATTACTTTCGATCCTGGGTATGGTCGGTTTTCAGATGATTCTTGCCCAGGGATCCATCAGACCCGGAAATCTGGATTCGGTTTTAAGAACTAGAACGGAGCCAAACGAGAAAGTTGATGTAATTCTTAAATTCCTCAAAGAGTCAGAGAATCATTTTATGGAAGACAGTATTGCCATTGGATTTGTCACCAGGGCCCTGGAAATTTCCCGGCAGACAAATGTAAAGGGTTGGTAAACTACACCTCCCCGCCACCTGATAGAGCAACGCCAGATTATGGTCGCAGGTTCTTCCATACGGATGGAAGCAACACGGACAGGTCATCCGAACGTTTAAAATAAGGGA
>Ga0172368_10001803_pt1 | contig 28430 bp, 33 predicted proteins | sample Lak11m_FD_114540 | JGI IMG/M metagenome (GOLD analysis project Ga0172368, IMG submission 114540) | Freshwater microbial communities from Kabuno Bay, South-Kivu, Congo - kab_022012_11m | ecosystem: Environmental > Aquatic > Freshwater > Lake | place: Democratic Republic of the Congo: South-Kivu...
TAGCATGCCTATCTTTCAGGGTCCGCACAAGAACAGACCCTGGGTCATGTACCTTCACAAGGTTATCCATGCTCGTTGATTACTCTCTCTTTCTAATTCTATGGGTTTTTGATACAGTAACGGGAGGGGCTCAACCTAAAAGATGAGATCCTTCGGACGCTGCGCACCCTCAGGATGGTGATTTACCCGGATCTTTGACGCTCCGACCCTAAAGGATAAGATCCTTTTGGGTCTATTCAAGATGGCACGGGTTAAAGGATCTGTAAATTCACCAGGCTAATAAAATAGTATAATTTATAGTGGTCAGGCGAAAATAAGGGTTCGTTGGGGGGAAGGGCAGATACGCAAATGTCGCCCGCTTGCCTGGAACGAACCTGATGCGGTTAAGCCCTGAGATCTTTCTCATCAAGGAGAACCAGATGGCATTTGCAGAGAGCCCTAAATTTTCAGGGGGAGAGATCGTTTCCCGCCCATCATTGGGAAGTTGGATGAAGAATAACCGGCGCTGGTTGCTGGTGATCATTGCCATCCTGGTGGTTGTGGATAGTTTTGTGGTCAGCTATGCCTCCAACCCGACCGCTTATCAGCCCGAGCCAGGCGGTATGGATGGGTGCCTGCTGACAACGGAAGGACAACCCGCCTCCGGCAGTGTGCGCGTGGACGGCATTTTGCGCCCGATCTACCTGGATGGGTGTTTCTTCTTTCCAAGCCTGAGCGCTGGAAAACATCAATTCAGCGTGGAAACAACCGAGGGAGTTTTCCTGACCCGGGATGTGACCATCCCCTCCGGCGATGCCATCGGACTCGGCACACTCAACCTGCCTTAAAGGATAGAACCCATGAAGCGAAATGTAAATTTAGCCCAACGCGGTCAAACCCTGCTTGAATATGCGCTGTTACTGATCCTGGTGGCACTGGTCGCAATTCCACTGGTGGTTTTGTTTGGCGGGGGGATCAAAAATGCGTTTACAGACCTGTTCGGCGGAAGAGCAGCCTCCACGTCCGTAGTCCAGACCGTGACCCCCACCGCACTTTCAACTGCTATCGCCACCCCAGGTCCTACGGGAACTCCCACACCAATCCCGACCCCCCCGCCTACGGCGATCACCTCGATCGCCCAGGATTTCATGGAACGCATCATGGCTTATTACAACAAGTACGGAAAATGGCCCAGGACGAATGGCGAAAGGCAATATACCGATCTTGGGTTAAACTCCGATGACTGGGACAACCCTGTGCAAGGGGTCAACTGGGACCCAGCCGGGAGCACGGTCCACCTGACCATCAAGAAGGAAGATAATGTCCAGATGTATGTGAACGACCTTGATGGGAACAAACTGAAGGTATTCAACAAGTGGCCGATCGTGTGTGTTGCCACCAGCGGTAGCTGTTATTACCACACGGTGGCGCCCGGCAACGAAGTGGATATCAATTCGCTGGTTGTGGTGAATACGAAATAAGTTCAAGGACATCCGCACCTTCGAACATTATCCCGCAGGTTGTATTTCTATCTGATATTTCTATCTGATACTTGACAAAATCTCGCAATTCAGTATAATATAAACTGGTTTATATTGCAAACCTGTTTATATTATACTGAATTGGAGACTCCCCATGAGATCTGATCTGAACAAGACCAAATTGCGTGCCATCCAGTATTATTACATTGATGGCACCTTCGAGTTCACTTTCGGTGGGTTGTGCCTGCTGCTGGGTGGTTATTTCTTTCTGGAAGCTTCCGTTCCCGAAGGTGCGTTAAGTGCCATGCTGTCGATGGCATTTGTTTTGATCATCGTCGGTGGTTCAACGATCCTCAACCGTCTCGTCAAAGGTTTCAAAGAACAGGTCACATATCCGCGCACCGGTTATGTGGACTCCCAACGCCGCACCGGCAAGGATCGCATCCTGCGGATCGGTTTTGTGCTCGGGCTGTCCGCGATCATTGGAGGCATCCTGGCTGCGCTGATCACCCGCAGCTCCCAGGTTTTGGATTGGATGCCCGGGTTGACGGCTTTCGTTTTTGGGATCATCTGGGGCTGGATCGGTTTCCACAACTCGCTGCCGCGATTCCAGGTCATCGGATTGGTGATCATCCTGATCGGTGCCGTCCTTTCCATTTCTGGCGTTGGTTACAGCCCCGGGTTGAGCCTCTTTTACATGCTCACCGGACTGGTCATGTTGATCTCGGGCGGATTTACCCTGTGGTCCTATCTGCATCACAATCCACCTTCAGATGAGGCAGCCGATGAGCCCTGAGCATAGCCAGTTTGCGGATATCGACCGCCTGATCCATGAACCTTCGCGCGCCATCATCCTTTCCGTGCTGGGAGCTGTGGAGAGCGCTGATTTCATTTACCTGGCACGCGAGGCTGGCCTGACACGCGGAAATCTTTCCGTCCATCTTTCGAAACTGGAGGCGGCAGGTTACGTAAGTATAGAAAAGACTTATCGCGGCAAGGTTCCGCTGACATTGTGCCGGATGACACCAGCCGGGCGAGAGGCTTTTGATTCCTACCGCCAGCAACTCAAGCAGTTCGTAGAAGATACAAAGGAGTAAACCAGATATGCCTATTGTTGAGATCAAGAATATTTCCAAATCTTTCGGTGCGGTGAAAGCCGTGGATGATGCTTCTTTTAATATCGAACAGGGCGAGCTTTTCGGCCTGCTTGGTCCAAACGGCGCCGGAAAAACGACCGCCATCCGCTGCATGCTGGACATCTTTAAACCGGATGCAGGGAGGGTCTCCATCCTGGGCGGGGACATGAGCGAAGACAAGAAGGACCGCATCGGGTACATGCCCGAGGACCGCGGCCTGTACCAGGACATCACCCTGGAGCGCTGCCTGAACTACCTGGGGTCGCTCAAGGGGCTGAGCCCGGCGGAGGTGCGGCAAAGCTCGCAAGACTACCTGAAGCGCTTTGACCTGGAAGCCCACAAGACCAAGAAGGTTAAGGAACTGAGCAAGGGCATGCAGCAGAAGGCTCAGATCATCGCCACCCTGCTACACAAACCCGACCTGCTGATCGTGGACGAACCCTTCAGCGGACTTGACCCGGTCAACAGCCAACTCGTGAAGGACTTGCTGCGTGAACAGCACGAGCAGGGAGTGACCCTGGTCCTGTGCTCGCACCAGATGAACCTGGTGGAGGAATTGTGCGATCGCATCGTGCTGATCGACCACGGCCGGGTCGTGCTGTACGGCACCCTGGACGAGATCCGCTCCCGCTTTTCGGGGCATGCGGTCATCGTCCAGACCAGGGATGAACTGCCGGAACTGGCTGGCGTGGAGCGGGTGGAACCTGTCAACGGTTCGTTCAAACTGAACCTGGCACCCGGGATCGAAGCGCAGGAAGTTCTGCAGGCGCTGGTGACCCGTAACGTCACCCTGCAGGGCTTCAGGATCTCCGTGCCAACCCTGGATGAGATCTTCATCCGGGTCGTAAAGCGGGAGTCGGACGGCGAAGGCGGGGCGGCATGATCAAGACCTGGCGGATCGCCCTGCATGAATACCAACGGCATGTCTTTACCCGCCGCTTTTTGGTGGGGCTTTTCAGCGTGCCTTTCCTGATGACCATCATGGTCGGCGTGGTCTTCCTGCTCATATCGATGGAAAACAAAACCCGGGCTGTCGGGTATGTGGATCGATCCGGTCTGCTGTCCAACCCCCTGCCTGCCCCCACAGTCTCGCCCCCGAACAAGCCGATCGAGATCCTGGCTTATCCGGATGAAGAGGCTGCCCGGGCTGCCCTGCAAGCAGATACCATCCAGGCTTATTACCTTTTGCCCGATGACTACCTGTCCACGGGCAAATTGAAGGTGGTGCATGTCTCAGACTTGAAACCCCAGGCCCGCTCCCAGTTCTTCGATTTCCTGGCAGTCAACCTGCTTGCCGGGGTGGATGGACGGGTGTCCGGGCGCATCCTGGAAGGGGATGAGATCCTCATCCAGGCGCTGGACGGCAGCCGCGAGATCTCATCCGAGACCGGCTGGGTGGGGTTGTTCGTCCCCATCCTGGCTGCCCTGGGGTTTGTGGTCGCCATGTTCACAGCCGGGGGCTACCTGATGCAGGCCGTGGTGGAAGAAAAGGAGAACCGCACCATGGAGGTCATCCTGACCTCGGGCTCGCCCAACCAGTTCATGACAGGCAAGATCCTGGCTGATATGAGCATCGGCCTGACCCAGATCTTTGCCTGGCTGGTCTTCATTATCATCGGATTCAAAGTGGCTGCCGTAAATTTTGAACTCCTGCAGTCCTTTCAGATCTCACCCCAGATCGTCCTCCTGGCTGTCGCCATCCTGCTGCCATCCTTCGTGATGGTCTCGGCTTGCATGGCGCTGATCGGCGCAACGGTCAGCGAGGCGCGCGAAGGTCAGCAGATGATCGGGTTGATCAGCCTGCCGATCTGGATCCCGTACATGCTGATCGGGCTGATCATGCAGAACCCGAACTCACCGCTGACAGTCGGGATGAGCCTGTTCCCACTGACCTCCGCCCTGACCATGCTGATCCGCCAGGGAGTGACCATCATCCCGAACTGGCAGATCGCACTGAGCAGCTTCATCCTGGTACTGAGTGCAGCTGGAGCCATCTGGCTGGCCGGGCGCGCCTTCCGGCTGGGTATGCTGCGCTATGGCAAACGACTGGCATGGCGTGAGATCTTCACCCGGATGGGAGCAAGCGCATGAAAAAGACCCGCATCATTCTCATTAACGAGATCGTCACCATCATCAGCCGCCCTTCGTTCTGGCTGGTCACGATCGGCATCCCCCTGCTGGCAAGCCTGCTCTTCGGCGGGATAAACCTGATCAACCGGAACAGCGGCACCTCCCAGGCTATCAGCCAGGTGTTCACCGGTCCGCAGGATCTGCGCCCCGAAGGCTATGTAGACCTGAGCGGCCTCTTCAGGGAGGTCCCTGCCAGCATCCCGCCCGGTGCCCTGCTGACCTTCACGGATGAGCAGACCGCCCGGGCAGCCCTCGAGCAGGGTGAGATTGCCGCCTTCTACATTGTCCCCAAAGATTACCTGGTAAGCGGAAAGATCCTGTACATTCGCCCGGACCTGAACCCCCTGGCGGGGGATCAATCCAGCCTGTTCCAGTGGGCGCTGGAGGTCAACCTGCTAGGCGGGGACATGCTGCGCACCAGTCTTATCAATGGACCGCTGGATGTGCAGGATGTTTCGCTTGCTCCGGTGAGAACGACCAGCGCAGAACAGGAAAACAGCCTGGCATACTGGCTGCCCTATGGCGTTACCCTGTTGTTCTATATCCTGATCATGGGTTCGGCCAGCTTGTTGCTCAGCAACATTTCCAAGGAGAAAGAGAACCGTGTGGTTGAGATCCTGTTGAACTCGGCGACACCCCTGCAACTTCTGACAGGCAAGATCATCGGGCTGGGACTGGTCGGGCTGCTGCAAACCATCCTGTGGTTTGGGACAGGGTTCGTGCTGATGAACCTGAGCGGGCGCGTCTTCAGCCTGCCATCTGATATACACCTGCCCGCCTCGCTGGTGGCCTGGGGCATCCTCTTTTTTGTGCTGGGTTATGCGGTTTATGCCAGCCTGATGGCCGGGCTGGGAGCGCTGGCACCCAACCTGCGCGAGGCTTCCCAGGTCACGATCGTGATCATGTTCCCGCTCATCCTGCCGCTGTTCTTCAGCAGCACGGTCTTCATGTCTGAGCCCAACGGACCGCTGGCGACCGGTTTGAGCCTATTCCCGCTCTCCACGCCGGTGGCCATGATGGCCAGGCTGGTGGCAGGCGGGGTGCCCTGGTGGCAGCCGCCCCTGGCAGCCGTGCTGCTGGCTCTGACAGCTGCGCTCATCGTGCGGGCTGTGGCTGGCATGTTCAAAGCCCAGTCGCTTCTGTCCGGGCAGCCCATCAAGGTCGGGAACTTTCTGAAAGCGCTGACCGGAAGAGAGTAATGAACGAGCTCTTCACCATCCAGCTCCTTCAGCCAGGATACCAGGCAGGAGCGCGGGATCTCATCCTGGCTGGCCTGGCCGGGCACTGGGGTCAGCTGGATCCGGACAGGAACCCCGACTTGCAGGACCTGTGCACAGCCTATTCACAGGCGGTCTTCCTGGTGGCTGTGCAGCAGGAGCGGGTCATTGCCACGGGCGCCCTGGTCCCTGGTGCGGATGGTACGGCTGAGATCGTGCGCATGTCCGTGGCTGCAGACATGCGCCGCAAGGGGGTGGCTGGTGCCCTGTTGCAGGCTTTATGCACCCGGGCACGGAAACTGGGGGTGCGCCAGCTCGTGCTGGAGACGACCGGAACCTGGCAGGATGCCATTGCCTTCTATGAGAATTTTGGGTTCAAGAAGACACATACATTAAATGGGGATATTTATTTCAGGCTGATCTTGTGAAACATATAAGATTTTCTCAAAGTCGCGTTTTCGTGTCTTTGCGAGCGAGCGTACTTTGCGAGCGAAGCAATCCCCTCCCTAATTTGGAGATAGCCACGGACCGGGATTACTGCAACCATCCCCCAATACATGGGGACGATGTCGTAATACCACATGACCTTGAGAAAACCCAGGTGAAGTATACGCCTGCCCTTGCTGTCTAAACATTATAGTAAAATAAGAAAAAATATTTTAACGGGTAAGCGCGTCCCATTTATTTGATTTCGAGGAGGTAGAGAATGGAAACCAAGCAGAAGTTCCCCTGGTGGGTGATCATACTGGTTGTCGTGGTATTGTGTATCTTGTGCGTGATCGTGGTCGCAGCCGGCCTGGTTGCCATTCCCTGGCTAAAAGAAAAGACCCAATCGCCAGTCATGGATTTTGTGGAGACCTTGGTACCGGAGCCGACCGCTCAGTTCCAGCCCAATACGCAGCCCACCCCAATTGAATCATTCAACCCGGACCCGAATTCCGGATTTACGGGCATGCAGGTGTACGAGGGTAACTATATGTTCGATGATTTTTCGTCCGACGCACTGGGCTGGCCGGTGGCCAATGATGATTTGTCCATCCTGCAATATGAGAATGGGCAGTACAGCTTCCAGGTCTTGAAGGCGGACGAATTCGATTGGGCATACCCCCCCGTCGATTTTCTGGCCACGGATGTCTCGTTCGATGTGCAGGGTCTACCTGGCGACCAAAATGGCACCTTCGGGGTCTTTTGCCAGGATCAGGATATCGATAATTACTATTTTGTCGAATTTGATCTTGAACTGCGCTCCTACCTGGCCGGGGTGGTGACCAACGGAGAATTCACCTACCTGACCCCCGAGAATCCCGATGGCAATCACTGGGTGGAGACCAACGCCATCAACTCCAAACCCGAGCAGGTTAACCATATCAGCGTGACTTGCTACCTGGATTCCATCACCCTGTTCATCAATGATGAGTGGATGAATAATTTTGATGTGACCAACCCGTTCGCCACCGGAGGCGATGTGGCTTTATTTGTTTACGCCTTTGATTTTGCTGACGCCAACGGGTACAAAGTGTTTTTCGACAATGTGGAGATCTATCGACCCGATCCGTGAGATTCTCCATTCCTGCCCGAATGTGCGAGGTTCGTAAGGATCGGTCATCAGGCGGGAAAATGTTGACCTTGATCGGCCTGTATCTGCAGGTGAGGAACCTGCCTGCATCCAGACTTTTAGGAAAGACCCTGAACGTCTCCCTGAGACCATCAGGGTCTTTATTTTGGGTCTCCATCACCAGCAGCGGAACGGGCGGCTGCCACCCGATGCAGGGGATCCAGAAAGCTGGAAAAGAAAGGACCGCTGCCGAAGCCAATGGAGCTGATGACCGGCAGGAGTTTTTGGAAAGGGGGTAGGAGACCTGCTGGTAGATGCCCGGGAAGACCAGGAAGACCACCATCGGAAGCCTCCGCTCTGTGCAGGGCATAATCCTTCCCGCGTTCATGGAACTCCCTCTTGATGAAAAAAGAGAACGGGTTTATAATCTATTTCGATAGCTATCGAATTAAATAGATGATATTGGATAATTACCATTCAATGCCAGGTACAAAGGAATGTAACCATGAACGCTCAAGAAGAAAGGATCGAATTTGTCAGGTCCCTGGCGGATGCCGGGCGGCTGCAGGTTGTGGGACTGCTGGCGCAGGGACCCAGAAGTGCGTCCGAGATCAGCGCCAGCCTGGGTATGCCTCCGGAAGACCTGGAAGGCTCGCTCGGGCAGCTGAGCGCGGCTGGCGTGTTGCGCCAGCAGGATGGTCTGTATGCGTTGGATGAAGCCGCTGTCGAAGCCTTCCGCATCCAGCAGCTGCGCCGCCCGCGGGAGTTCTTCAACCCGCCGGACTGGTTGAGCGAAGAGGATGCCGGGATCATCCGAAAATTGGCTGCCCCGGATGGTTCGCTGAAGCGCCTGCCCGGTCAGCTCAAGCAATGGATGGCTGTGCTGCGTTATGTGCTGCCGACCTTTGAACCCGGACAGAACTACACCGAGAAACAGGTCAACAGCCTGCTGATGCGCTACCACAACGATACCGCTGTCCTGCGCCGTTTCCTGGTGGACACCGGCATGCTGAGCCGCGAACGGGATGGCTCCCGCTACTGGCGCGAGGTGCACCGTGACTGAAGACTCCGAGGCTGAACTGCTGGATCTTTTCAAAGCCCTGGCGGACCCCAGCCGCCTGAAGATCGTCGGATTGCTGGCGCGCCAGCCCTGCACAGTCGAGCAGATGGCTGCCATGCTTAACCTGCGGGCCTCCACCGTCTCGCACCACCTGGCTTTCCTGAAACACGTCGGGTTGGTCAGCGCCAGGGCTGAGGGCTACTACAGCGTCTACCAGTTGGAGGAAAAAGCCCTGCAGGAGATATCCCGGCGCCTGTTCTCCCCCACGGAAATGAGCGCCGCCCTGCGCGACGTGGACCTGGATGCCTATGACCATAAGGTCATCGCTGATTTCACCAGACCGGACGGCAGCCTGAAGGAGATCCCGGCCCAGCGCAAGAAGCTGGAGATCATCCTGCGCCATGTCGTCCAGGTCTTTGAGCCCGGGTTGCGTTATTCGGAAAAGCAGGTTAATGAGATGCTCAAGAGATTTCATGCCGATACAGCCACCCTGCGGCGCGAACTGGTGGGCTACCACTTGATGCAGCGCCAGGGCGGCGGCGGGGAGTACTGGCGCCCTGAAGCCTGAAGAGTCTTGTAAAAAAGATCGTCCCGAAGGTCAGGCCTGGTGCAGGCGGGATCTTCGGGACGTTCATTACCGGGAGGTTGTGCTTTATTCCAGCGGGGCGACGTAGTAGACCGCTTTAAGCGGGAAACGCTGGCGGGCTTCGTTGGACAGCTTGGGATAGTTCTGGATCCACAGGTCAAGAAAGCTGTCCATGTCGAGCAGGGTCAGGTGCAGCTGGGAGTGGCTGAGGGCTGCCTGGCGGATCCCGTTCGTAAAGCCGCCGGTTGAAACCAGCAGCCCGATGTCGTTCGATCCGATCAGGGTGGTGAAGGCTTGCAGGTCATCCGCGTCGAGAATGCGCTCACTGTGTTTGACCTGCACCTTTAGGCGTGGGCTGCGGGTGCCGAGCGGGTCGGAATATGCCACAATGTCAATGCCATGCTCACTGCCCTGCGGAGCGACCCATACCAGGTGATAATCCATGGCAAGCAGGAGATCGCTGACCAGCTTCTGGAATTCGTAGGGGTTCATATCCATCAGGAAGCTGCGCATCTCGTCCCAGGCTTTTTCTTCCGCATCTTCAATATTAATTGACAGCACCGGGCGCTTCAAACGCATCTCGTTGTACATGCGGGCGGCTTCCTGGTAGAAGGCTGTGGCGCTGGGCAGACGTTTGCAAGCCTGACGACCCTCATCGGTGATATACCAGCGTCCCTTGTTCTTGACCAGCCAGCCGGCTTTGACCAGGGGCAATGTCGCAAAGCGGACGATGACCTCATAGCGCAAGTGATCGGGCGTGGAGGGGTAGCTGCCGCTTTCGTATTTACTCAATGGAAGCACATTCGGGATGGCAGCCAGCACTTCCCTGGCGGGCATCCCGTCCACCTTGTCCCACAGCAATTCAAAGACATACCGTAAGAACTCCCCTGTACGTTGCGGGGTGATATCAGCCATTGCCTGTCTCCATGTTCCAAGTATAGAACATTTGGGTTCGATCTGCAATCCACTTTTTGACCAAAAGATCTACAAGGATTGTAAGGTCCACTTTTACTGTTCACTACCAGGAAGAGCCATATCTGGAGCAGTCTCCAACCTGAACGTGTGGTTTCCCAGGCATGCATCCTGGTGAATGACAGGCATTTCCATGTCTGGGTTATAATCTGAACATAACCATCGTGCAAAATAATTCAAATCCATCCCCTGTCAGGTGAGGATACAACCATGAAACAAGTATTGCAAAACATGCGCAGCGGAAAGACCAGCGTGGAAGATGTGCCCATCCCGACCCCCCGACGGGGAATGGCGCTGATCCACACCCAGGCCTCCCTGGTTTCAGCAGGTACCGAGCGCTCGGTGGTCGAATTTGCCGGGAAATCCCTGCTGGGCAAAGCCCGTTCACGTCCGGACCTGGCGCGCCAGGTGCTGGACAAGGCTCGCCGCGAGGGTCTGCTGGGTACGATCGAGGCTGCCTTCAACCGCCTGGATGAACCCCTGGCTTTGGGCTATTCCTCAGCCGGGGTGATCGAAGCCCTGGGAGCTGATATGCCCGGTTTTCAGATCGGTCAGAGGGTGGCCTGTGCCGGCGGTAATTATGCAGTGCATGCTGAATACGCCCTGGTGCCGCGCAACCTGCTGGCGCCCCTGCCGGACGAAGTGGATTTTGAGTCGGCCAGCTTTGCCACCCTGGCAGCCATTGCCTTGCACGGTTTTCGCCAGTGCCAGCCGCAGGTGGGAGAGAACCTGGTCGTCATCGGGCTGGGTCTGCTCGGCTTGCTGTCAGTCCAGATCGCCCTGGCGGCAGGCTGCCGCGTGCTGGGCGTGGACCTCGATCCCGCCCGGGTCGAGCTGGCAAGGCAGTTCGGGACGCTGGCGGTTTTGAACCCGCAGGCCGAGGAAGCCACCCTGGCTTTCAGCGCCGGGCGCGGGGCGGATGCCGTCCTGATCTGCGCCGGGGACCCCAGCTCGGATACGGTCACCCTGGCCGGAGTGCTGAGCCGGGATCACGGCCGCGTGGTGGCGGTCGGTGTGGTCGGGCAGGACCTGCCGCGCCCGATCTACTTCCAGAAGGAACTATCCTTCATGACCTCGCGCTCGTATGGCCCCGGACGCTATGACCCGGGCTATGAAGAGGGCGGGGTGGATTACCCCTACGGCTACATCCGCTGGACGGAAGGGCGCAACCTGGCTGCCTGCGTGGACCTGATCGCCCGCGGCAAGCTGGATGCAAAGGCACTTATCACGCATCACTTTCCCATTGAAAGATCCGCTGAAGCCTATGAACTGATCACTGGAAAGCGTTCCGAGCCCTTCCTGGGCGTGGTGCTGACCTATCCCCCCCGGGAGGGAGACCAGGCAGCAGCCCGACGCATTGTTCTGAACCCGGCTCACACGGCAGCCGGGACCAGCGTCAAACTGGGCGTGCTGGGAGCAGGTCTGTTCGCCAATGCCGTCCTGCTGCCAGCCATCAAGAAACAAAAGGACATCCAACTGGTGGGCATCGCCTCAGCCGGGGGGCTGCACGCCCGCCACTCGGGCGAGAAGTTCGGCTTTGGCTATGCCGCCTCGAACGAAGATGAACTCATCGACGATGGAAATATCAATACGCTTGCCATCCTGACCCGTCACGATACCCACACCGCACTGGTCATCAAGGGTCTCAAGGCTGGCAAGCATGTCTTCGTGGAGAAGCCGCTGGCAGTGGACCAGGCTCAACTGGATGAACTCGAAGCCCTCCTGAAAACAGGCGGGGACGATCTGCCCCTGCTGATGACCGGCTTTAACCGGCGCTTTGCGCCCCTGGTGCAAAAACTGGCAGCTTTCCTGGCCGGGCGGCACGAGCCGCTGATGGCGCATTACCGCGTCAACGCCGGGGCGCTGCCATTGACCCACTGGCAGCATGATGCGCGGCAAGGTGGCGGACGCATCATCGGGGAGGGCTGTCATTTTATCGACCTTCTGACCTTTCTGGTGGGCGAGCCGCCCAGCACGGTCAACACGCAGGGTCTGCCTGATGCCGGGCGTTACCGTGAGGATGTGGTCAGCATGACCTTCACTTTCCCTGACGGCTCCGTGGGTGTGGTGGACTACCTGGCCAATGGCGATAAAGCCTTCTCCAAAGAACGCCTGGATGTGTTCTGTGCCGGGCGCGTGGCTGTGCTGGATGATTACCGCTCACTCGAGATGGTGCAGAACGGCAATCGCAAGGTGATCAAGTCCGCCCTGCGCCAGGATAAGGGTCACTTCAACGAATGGCAGGCATTTGTCGCAGCCATCCGCTCGGGTGGACCCGCACCCATCCCGTATGTGCACCTGCTGGGTGTGACACGCGCCTCCTTCGCTGCCATTCAATCCCTGCGCGAAAACCGGAAGGTGGATATTCTTTAAGAATGAACCATATCCAGGAACTGCGCAAATTGATCGGTCATCGTCCCATCCTGATGGTGGGGGCGGGTATCCTGATCCAGGATGCCGAACAGCGCCTGCTCATGCTGAAACGCTCGGATAACCATTTTTGGGGTCTGCCCGGCGGAGCCGTTGAACCCGGTGAAAATGTGGAGGCAACTGCCCGCCGTGAAACCCTGGAGGAGACCGGTCTGGATGTGCAGGACATGGAACTATTCGGGGTCTTCTCCGGTCCGGAGCTTTTCTACAAATACCCCAATGGCGACCAGGTTTTTAATGTCACTATCATGTACCAGGCCAGAAAGGTAACCGGGGATATCCGGTTAAATCATGAACACACTGCCTGGCAATATTTTGCAGAGGCCGAGATCCCTTTTCATGAAGGCTCTCCAATAAATCCTGTTCTAAGGGACTATATTTCCCGGCAAAAAACTGTCATCCAGGCGAAACATTCTTAAACCATGCCTTCAGCGAACCGTTTCTCCACCGCTCTTAAAGCCCTCTTCCAGTTGGGAATCTCCCAGACGGCCCTGTATGCTGTTTACAGGTTCGGGCTGCTGAGCGGGCATTATAAAAGGGTCACACCAACCGGGGCAACCAGCCTTGAAGACAACCTGCCTTCCCATCAATCCCAACCCTTGTTCGAACTGCCCGCCCCGGCCGACCTGTTAACCATCCTGGGGCAAAGCGGCAGGGACGATCTGCTCAGCCAGGCGGATGAGATCGTTGCCGGGCAGGTGCGCCTGTTTGGTGGAGAGCCTGTGCCCCTGCAACTTGCCCATGAGATCCCTTTGCAACACTGGACAGCCTACGAAAAGGATGCCTCGCTCTACACCAGCCTGTACAACGGTCTGCCGGATGTCAAGTTCATCTGGGAGCCGGCTCGCTTTGGCTGGGCTTTCACGCTCGGGCGCGCCTGGCACCTCAGCCGGGACGAACGCTACCCGGCTGCTTTCTGGAGCTTTGCTGAACAATTCCTGCGGGTCAACCCACCCAACCTGGGACCTCACTGGGTCTCAGCCCAGGAGGTGGCGCTACGCCTGCTGGTATTTGCCTGGTGCTGTCAGGTCTTTTCAGGTTCGACCCATTCCACACCTGCCAGGCAAGCCAGCCTGGTGAGCGCCATTGCAGCACATGCCGCCCGCATCCCATCCAGCCTGGTGTATGCCCGTTCCCAGAACAACAACCACCTGTTAAGTGAAGCCGCCGCCCTGTTCACCGCCGGGCTGGCTTTGCCGGACCACCCGCAGGCTGCCCGCTGGCGCAAACTGGGATGGAAGTGGTTTAATCTCGGTTTGCAAAAGCAGATCGACGCCTTCGGTGAATATTCCCAGCACAGCAGCAACTACCAGCGCTTGATGCTGCAACTGGCGTTGTGGGTCAAGCCGCTGGCGTATCGGCATGGTTTTCATTTTTCCAGGCGCAGCACGGAAGCCCTGGCGATCGCCACACACTGGCTGTTGTCCCTGCTCGACCCGTCCAGTGGGGGTGTGCCCAACCTGGGAGCTAACGATGGCGCCTATATTCTGCCGCTCACCCTCTGTCCCTTCGCAGACTATCGCCCTGTGTTGCAAGCCGCCACCCGCAGTTTTATGGGATACCAGATCCCCGGCGGGGTTTGGGACGAGATGGCACTGTGGTTCGGGTTGCCAGCCTCCGAGCGCTACCTGCTTGAAGAGCGTTACCTGGGCGACAGCCTGTACGGGCGCAATTCGTGGGGCTACCTGCGGGCCTACAAATACAAGAACCGTCCATCCCACGCCGACCAGTTGCATTTTGACCTGTGGTGGCGAAGCCTGAACATTGCCCGCGACGCCGGCACCTATCTGTATAACGTGGATCCCCCGTGGGACAATGCTCTGACCCATACCGGCGTGCACAACACAGTCAGCGTGGATGGCTGCGAGCAGATGAGGCGTGCCGGCCGCTTTTTGTACCTGGACTGGGCGCCAGCCAAAATAAGGCCATCCATCGAAGCCGATCCGGACATTTTACAGCGCGCCCTGGCCTGGCATGCCGGATACCGGCGGCTGGGCGTACGTCATGAGCGGGAGGTGACCGTCTACAACGATGAACATTGGCAGGTGGAGGACCGCCTGCTCTTCATCAAGCCAGACCAACCGCAGCGCACCTTCCGCCTTCACTGGCTGCTGCCCGACTGGGACTGGCTGCTGGAAGATCGGACGGATGGCATTGACCTGCGCCTGGCCTCTCCGCACGGCTGGCTGAAGATGGCTCTCACGAGCGACCAGCCGGGGTGGCGCTTCTCACTGGTGCGGGCCGGGGAAGTTCTGAAAGGGGCAGGACAGGCGGCTCCCATCTCCGGGTGGGTTTCGCCCAGCTATGGGCAAAAGGTCCCGGCGCTGTCATGTGCCCTGGAAGTGACCAGCCGAATTGATGTAAAATTCAGCACACTCTTCATATTTCCGAACAACTGACCCATGCATATCCTTCTCATCCACCAGGCGTTTGCAGCCCTGGACGAACCCGGCGGAACCCGCCACCACGAACTGGCTCGCAGCCTGGTACAGCGCGGGCATACGGTCAGTATCATCGCCAGCCCGATCAGTTACCTGACCGGTTCCAGGCGCAGCGACCAGAAGGCGTTCATCATGCACAGCCAGCCGGAGGCGGGCATCCATCTGATGCGCTGCAACACCTACCATGCCCTGCACCGCTCGTTCATCCACCGTGTCTTCAGTTTCTTTGGTTTCATGGTCTCATCCTTCATCGCCGGGCTGGGTGTGCGCAAGGTGGACCTGGTGTGGGGTACCTCGCCTCCCATCTTCCAGGGTTTCACAGCCTGGTTGCTGGCGGGCTTTAAGGGCGTGCCCTTCCTGTTCGAGGTGCGTGATCTCTGGCCCGAATTTGCCATTGCGGTGGGGGTGCTCACCAACAAGACGCTCATCCGTTTGTCGTTATGGCTGGAGCGCTTCCTCTACCGGCACGCCGACCGGGTCATCATCAACAGCCCGGGTTTTGAAGAACATGTCCGCCAGCGTGGCGCCAGGCAGGTGGACCTGGTGCCCAACGGGGCTGACCCGGCTATGTTCAACCCGGATGACCGGGGTGAAACTTTCCGCGCATTGCACCATCTAAACGATAATTATGTGCTGCTGTATGCAGGTGCACATGGCATGTCCAATGACCTGGGTGTGCTGCTGGAAGCCGCCCGACTGCTGGCAGACCAGCCCCACATCCAGATCGTGCTGCTGGGAGACGGCAAGGAAAAAGCCAACCTGCAGGGGCAGGCTGCCGCCCTGGGATTGACCAATGTCAGTTTCATCGCCTCTGTTCCAAAGGAAGCAATGACCGGCGCCATGGCTGCCGCGGATGCCTGCGTGGCCATCCTCAAGCCGGTCGAGGCTTACAAGACCACCTACCCCAACAAGGTCTTCGACTACATGTGTGCCGGCCGCCCGGTCGTACTGGCCATCGATGGCGTCATCCGTCAGGTCGTCGAGGCAGCAGACTGCGGGTTCTTTACCCAACCCGGAGACCCGCAAGCCCTTGCAGCTGCTGTAAGAAGCCTGGCTTCCAATCCGCAGCGCAGCCGTGAGATGGGTCTGAACGGGCGCAGGTACATCGAAGCCAATTTCAACCGTCCGCGGTTGGCTGCCAGGCTGGCAGGGATCATGGAAGACATGCTTGGGAAGTAGGAACCTGCCTGCAGCTTTGACCAGAGAACGATCGCTCCATAGTCCCAAAGTCCCGAAGAAGAACAGATCCCGTTTTGTCTTCGGAGCCTGGTGCCCTGGTGCACAACTTATCGGTAGGAATACAGGAGTCTTTAATGGCAAAAGCAGAGATCTTCGCAGGCAACTGCGGCTACAACACCACGGTTGAGACCAGCATGAACGGCAAGGTATGCAACATCCACATCAGCAGTGAGTGTCCTGCCATCCAGCGCATGGGGGAGGAGCTGAAAGATGTCAATCCCTTCCAGGAGATCTCCTTCAAGCGCAGCATGCCGCGAACCTACGAGATGGGGATTAAATACTGCACCCATGCCGCCTGCCCGGTGCCGTCCGGCATCATCAAGGCGGTTGAGATCGAAGCCGGACTTGCCCTGCCCGGTGATGTGGTCATCCGGTTGAGCAAGACCCCCAAAGAATAAAGCATGATCTTGCCCGGCCTCGGGAACCTGAGAACGTCTTTCAGGATCGGGTGGTGTCATTCTGAGCGGTAGCGACATTTGGGTCGGAACGCAGTACAGGTGAACGTCCACCTTTTAAAGTGGAGATACCACAGGGGTACGACGTCCTTCACCCTCAGCTCAGTGAGACAGGAATATACATCTCGATCTTAAGGATGAGATCCTCTCCTGCATTTGCACCCCCCTTAAAGCTCGCGGGATTTTTAGGGTGTGCACGTATCGTTTCGCTCAGGCGGTCAGGAGGTGGGAGCCACTTGTTTCGTTGTTCGCAATTGTTTAGGTAGATCTGCGGGGAGACCTTCCAGGGGACTTGTGTGCCAACCCAAATTCCTGTATGCTTATCTTGTAGATCTTACCGTCATTGGAACTTGAGGGAGATGAGCAATGCCAAGAACGAATACCAAAATAACCTGGTCCATCATCTATACAATCATAGGGGGGCTTGTCTTTATCGTGGGTCTCAATCTCTTACAGCTCATCCCCGCCGAATTCAGGGATGCCTACAAGATCGGTCTGCCGGTCTTTTTGTTGATCGCATATCTCTTTTCCCGCAAGTATTTCTCCGCGCAAAGATCGGTCCTCCTGGCATTCTTTTTCGTATCCCTGGGCTGGACGGTCGATTACTTTCTGACCGGGGAATTCAAAAGGATCTTTTCACTGGATACCGGTGAACTTTCCGGGATCGCTTTCACGATGGTCATCAGCACAGTGCTGGTCACCGTTCCGGTCATGGCTGGCTGGTTGTTATCCGGTCAGAAATTGCCAGGTCTTTTTATCCAGGGGAAAACCAGGCTGTGGGCGGTCTTGCTCGGGCTGGCAGGCTTGTTGCTGTTCGGGGGACTGGGCGTCCTGCAATCCCTGGGGCAGGGGCTGGATATTAAGGGGATCGCTGCGGCTATTCCCCTGGCGCTGGTGTTCAGCCTGGCAAACGGGTTCAGGGAGGAGCTGACCTACCGGGCGGCGCTCCTGAATGGGATGCGGGCTACGATCGGAGACCTTGCCACGATCATCGTGACAACCCTGGTCTTTACCCTGGCTCACATCGATGTCAGCTATATTCCACCAAGCCAGGTCATCTTCGCCATTGTGCTGGTGCTGATCGGGATCGTTGGCAGTCAGATCATGCTGAAGACCGGAAGCCTGCTGGGAGCAGTGCTCTTTCATGCCGGGGCGGATATGTTGTTGATCCTGGGTCTGGTATCCTCACAGCAATTGATCATGTAATTTGATCCGAACACCTGTGCCTTACGGACATCCAGCCCAGGGGTGTTGCAGCCGGTACTTTTTCTCTATATAATAAACAGGTAAGGGCGTTATCGGTTTTCTCTCATTGAAACAGGCATGTTCAACTAAATATGGAGGAAGAATGGCCAAGAGTTCTGTCTGCTCGAATTGCGGGAATGAGTTGCAACCTCAATGGCTGGTCTGCAAGCATTGCCACCAGGCACGCTGGGATATGATCACCCCCTATTTTGTCGGGGGGGCATTGTTCGTTGTCTTCGGCTGGTATTCTCTTACCCAGGAAATTCCCATCCCCAGCGGATGGAATAGCATCTTCCTGGTCATGCTGCCCATTCTGGGGGCGATCTTCGGGGTGATCGGGGTCGTGATGTTGTTGATGGGGATCATCGCTGCCCTGCGAGGCATGTCCGTTCGAAAATGACAACTCAGCCCGGGAACGGAGAGCCTGCCAGGCAGGTAGATGGCGCACCTGCCACCAGCCAACCTGGGGGATCGAAGCCAGCTCCAGCGCAGGAAGCCGCCATCCACTGCCAGAAATGCGGGCATCTCAACGCTCCGCAGACCCGGAAATGTGCAAAGTGCGCTGCAGACCTGCTGCCCGGCGCCAGCTTTTTCAAGCGCCTGGCGATGTTCGTCATTTCCAGCTTGCTGGCGGCAACCTGTTTTTATTATTTTGCGGTCCTTCTCAAAAAGGTTGAGCCGGGGGGCAAGAGTTCCCTCTACCTGGTGACCCTGCTTGTTTTCGGCATCCTGCTGGTGGGGAACGGCTTGATCCAAGCTCTGCGCAAAATACCGTTGGATGAACGCTACGCCACGCGTGCGAAGCGCCATGCCAGCCTTAATAAGCTCCAGGCAATCGACGATTATGGCTCCGCCATGCAGAGCGCACCCAAGCACCTGGTCCTGACATACCTGGGAGAACGGGCCAGGCTGTTCCAGGAGTTGGGTCTGGACGGACAGGCGGCTGATGACTGGCGGCACGCCCTGGTCCTGATCAACGAGCGCATCGCCCGGGCCACCCCACCAGCCCCGGACCTGTTCGATCAGCGTGCCGGGCTCTACAAGAACCTGGGCATGCAGGATGAATACAAACTGGAGATGCTGCTCTACTCCATCGAAAAAGAGAAGACCTTTAAATCCAAAGCGAACGGGATCGCAGCCGACTGGCAGGAGGGTCTGGTTAAAGGCAGCGAAGATGCCAAACGCCAGGAATTCCAAAAGCTGCGTGCCGGGATCCTGCAGGACCCCAGGTTCCGGATCACCGCCCAGTGCAAGAAGTGCCGCAAAAGCGTCGACCTGGACTTCAAATTGAACTGCCCCAAGGGAAAGAACCACCTGGTCACCAATATCCGCCCCATCCTGGGAAAACCGGAGCCTTCATAACCTAAACCCATCACGCGCCTATTGGGACGAAACGATTGGAGGCGGAGATGAATAAATTCAGAGAATTCCAGGAGAAGAAGATCTCCCCCGGGCAGCAGGTGCTCCTGTTCCTGGTCGGTGCCCTGATCTTTCCGACCGGCATCCCTGCCATGTTGGTGCTGCTGCTTCCCCAACTCGACAAAAAGCTGGGGATCGCCTCCTTTTATGCCGGCAATGCCAACATGCTGTTTGGGTTGCTGGCTGTCCTGCCGGGCGGAGGGCTGGCGATCTGGACGATCATCGCCCAGGTAAGGCTGGCTTCCGGAACGCCCTTCCCGATGATGCCGACCCAGAAATTGATCACCATCGGTCCCTTCAAATATTGCCGCAACCCGATGACGCTGGGCACCCTGCTTGCCTATGCCGGGGCAGCTATCTGGGTTGGCTCATTCTCCGCTCTGCTGGCGGTCGCCATTCTGGCCGCGTTGCTGATCACCTATCTCAAGTTGATCGAGGAGAAGGAACTTGCCCTGCGTTTTGGGCAGGACTACCTGGATTACAAGATCGTGACACCTTTCATGTTGCCGAGGGGGAAGACCAAGGCAGAGAGGGGGGATTGGAAGGCAGGCTAGCCTGCAAACTTATCACCAGGCTGCCGGGTGACCGCCAGCATCGGGTCCGGGCAGGGTGGTCATCGTCTTGCTCCCTTGCGATCTCACCGAAAAACTTGCAATAATAAATCTTTGACCTATTCTTCCAATGAAGGAGATCCGATGAACCACAAAATTCTTGTTACCTATGCCAGTCGGACAGGTTGGACAGTCGGTGTGGCGGACGCAATTGGGAAAACGCTTGTCGAGAATGGAGCTCAAGTAGATGTAATTCCCATGCATAATGTTAAAGACCTCTCCAAGTATGATGCCGTGGTGGCAGGTAGTGCCATTCGTAGTAAAGCCTGGTTGCCCGAAGCCGTGCAATTCATCCAAACCCATCAAAATGAATTAAAAACAAAGCCATTTGCTGCTTTCCTGGTGTGTATGACCCTGGCAATGCCAAACGGAGAAAATTATCGCTCGAACATATCCACCTGGCTGGACCCTGTGCGCAGCCTGGTCAAACCTGTCAGCACTGGGCTCTTTGCTGGTGGTTTGGATATTAATAAAATTGAATCCTTCGGTGATAAAATGATGTTTCGTATAAGTGTGATGTTCGGGGTCTGGAAGGAAGGCGATCATCGAAATTGGAATGCCATTAAAGAATGGGCCATGAAATTGAGGCCACTTCTGCTGTTCACTAACGAGGTACCATGAAAATAACTGTTGAGACCATCATCCATGCGCCCATGAAAAAGATCTGGAGCGCTTACACCACCCCGGAAGACATCGTCCAGTGGAATCACGCTTCGGACGACTGGCATACCACCACTTCCAGTGTCGATCTGCGCGTGGGAGGCGATTTTTCAGCGCGCATGGAAGCCAGGGACGGCAGCGCCGGTTTTGACTTTGCCGGAACCTACACAAAGATCATTCCCAACAAATTGATCGAATATTCCTTCGGCGAGCGGTCTGCCCGGGTTGAGTTCGTGCCCGGCTCGCAAGGGAACACGGTGCGCCTCCTATTCGATGCCGAGACCGAAAACACTGTGGAACGTCAACGCCAGGGCTGGCAGGCCATCCTGGACAATTTCGCCAGGCATGTCGAAGCCCACCCGTAAGCCAGGCAAATATTTAAATATTTATGGAAGGACCATCAAGGCGGAGGAGCATGACAAGGATGAACAACCCCGAACTGGGACACGCCATTCATGAAAAAGCCCGCCATCTGGGCGCTGACCTGGCAGGGATCGCCCGCATCGCCGACCTGAAAGGCTCCCCGTCCCATGTCATCAGCGGGAAGTTGCCGGCTTACAATGGGGTTGGGACAACCCAGGAAGAAGGACAGCAGCGGGAGGTTGTCACCTGGCCACAGGGCTTTAGATCGGCAATTATCATCGCGCTGGCGCACCCCATAGATCAGCCGGAACTGGACTGGTGGGTGCGCAGCAATTCGGACGGGAATCGCCGCATGATCGCCATCATCTCCGGGTTGGCGGACTGGCTGGCGGTTGAGATGGAGATGAGAACCTTCCCGCTGCCATATCACATCGAGCGCGGCGGGGTCTTCCTCAAGGACGCGGCTGTCCTGGCCGGGTTGGGCTGCATCGGACGCAACAACCTGCTCATCTCCCCGCAATACGGTCCACGCTTGAGGCTGCGAACCATGCTGGTGGAGGCTGACCTGCCTTCCAGCGGACCCTCGGAATTCGACCCCTGTGAAAGCTGCAGTGCGCCCTGCCTGGAAGCCTGCCCGCAGGAGGCATTTGCCAGGCAGGTCCATTCCCCGGCTGTCTACAACCAGGGAGAGCTGCCCGGTAGAAGCGGGACCTATGACCGCCTGGCCTGCAACCGTGAGATGCTGCTCAACGAGACGGATTCTGTGAAGATCGGGGACGGGGATGCAGCCGGGAAACTGACAAAGTATTGCCGCGAGTGCGAGCTGGCCTGTATCGCCTAGAGCAAGCGGTTCATCACATCCAAGGTCTGGATAGGTGTGGTCTCAAAGGAAAACTCTCCTGCCAATGTGATGGGATCCTTCCTCGCTGCGCTCCTCAGGATGACAGTCTCCCGAAGGGCAAGGGGACGGTGTGAGCCCGGTAAGGCGAAAGTGGCGTCCCGCCAGAAACCATGCGGGGCTGTGTGCAAGTGCAGATGAGGCTATCCATTATCGGGGGGAAAAACCGCAGGCTGGCTGGCCGGATGCCTGCCTCCACACAAGGTTGGAGATCATATTGTATTCGATCCTGCGATCCTGTATGATTTAGTAAATCGGATCAGGCGTGTGGCTTTGAGAACCCCATGATGAATACCCGGCCTGATTTTGCCCGGTAAGATCGAAAGGAGAGGATGTCATGAAACGATCCATTGTCCTGGTTTTCGTTGTATCTTTCTTCTTGATAGCCTGGCTGGGAGGCTGCGCACCTGCTCCAACGCCGCTGGTTCCCTGGTCTCTGGTGGTGATTGGGGATTCGATCGCCTTGAACAACCCGCTACATTGCTATGGCTGCACCGGTTTTGTCACTCGGTATGCAAACTCCATCACCGAAACAACCGGCCACCCCGTAGATGTCCAGAACTTCGCCCGGATGAACAGCAATATCGATGGTCTCATTTACGATCTGGAGACCTATGAATCTCGGCGCGATGCCCTCTCCAATGCAGACATCATCATCGTGGGGATCGCCAACAACGACACAGCCTGGAACAGGGACGATGATCCATGCGACGGACCTGGCGGGGATGAGATGGAATGGTCGAAGTATAATGCAGCCTGTATCGCCGAGTGGACAGAATTCCTGCGTCCCAGGTTCGAGGATGCCTTTGCAAGCATCGCCGCCCTGCGGGCAGGAAAGCCAACCCTTCTCCTGACCTTCAATGCCTACAACTTCTGGAACAGCCAGCCTGGTGTCGAAGTTCTGCCGGACGAGATGGTCAAGGAAGGCGATCTGCTGGACGACTGGAACACGATGATCTGCCAGGTTGCCGAAGAGAATGGTTTCGCCTGCGCGGATATATACCACGCCTTCAACGGCGCTGACGGGCTCATACCCGCACCAGACCTGATCGCCAACGGAAACATACACCCATCGGACAAAGGCATCGAAGTCATTGCGGGGGTACTGAGCGACCTGGGCCTGGGTTCGCTTGTGCCGTAAGATGTTACAAGGGTGATCACAGGGCAAACACCACCTGCATCGTCCACCTTCTCAGAAAAAACACAAAGCACCTCCCGGTAAAACCTTATTTAAAACTCAATAAATATCATTGAAATACTCCAAAAAATATGGTAATTTGGGTTAATAAATGATAAAATCGGTAAAATTTCCCAAATTTCTTCACAGGTGAAGTAAATGAAGGGGATTTTATTTTACGATCTTGAACAGGAGAAGAAATGAAAAAAAGCCGCCTTCCGTTGGTTACTGCGATCGTTTCGTTCGGATTGATCACAGCCTGTATGGGTGGATCGCTGTCATCCACCCAGCTCCCCGTCGCCAACACCCCGGCCCAGTCTTCCGGCAACGACAACCCCTCCCCGCAACCATCCGCCAATACCCCCACCCCGACCGAAGAGGTCTTCCCGCGCCTCCCGGACCCGATCAACGTGGTCGCCAGCCTCGATACTGCGCGGGCGGTCACCTTCAGCCCGACCGGTTACACCTACTCGCTCGACGGAGAATCAGCGGACGGGACCTTGATCAGCCTGGATCTGATGAGGTTCAAGCCGCTGATGGTGGATGCCGAGGTGGGTCTGGTGCCTGCCGACGACGCCCAAATCACCATGACGCCCGTCTCCGCCATTGAGGGGATCCCCTTCGAGAACGGGTACCTGAGCGCGGTCCACCTCGGGCCGGACGGGCTGCTGACAGTGCGCGAAGCCTATCTCAGCATGGAGATCCCGGGGGAATATGACCCGGCTACCCTGATCGGTTTCGCGGCGGACGGCTCGGGTCAGGATTTCCATCTCTACCCGGCTTCCTTCTACTCCTACGACGGAAAAACGTATGCAGATTTCACCATCATGCATTTCAGCCTGTACGGTGTGGCCCAGGTGGTCGAAAGTGAGATCGTGTCCCAGGCTGCCCACCCACCGGTGAACCCCGCCAGCCAGGATGAAGAAGAACTGGCTCCCCTGGTGCGCATCGATGACGACCTGGCTCCGCTTATGAACAAGAAGCAGTTCCAGCTCAACAATTCATACAATCGTCTGCTCAAAAAGGACATGGGTCGCCTGGATGACATGCCCTGCAACCAGGTCAGCAATGTGGCCTTTAACATGAATTCCTGGATAGCGAGGGTCAAGAAGGCCAATCAGACCGACTTCTTCAAGAACCAGATCCGGGAGGGGCAGCAGGCTTTGCTGGAAAAGTTAACCGATTGCCTGCGCGAGCGCTGTTCGCTGTGCATCGGGGATAATGGCGGACAGGCTCCAGACAAGAAACAGGTCAGCAGCATGCTGGTGATGATCGCATATGCCTCCGACCTGTCCTCCGCCCTGAACCTGGGCGATGACCGCACCAACTATTGGTGGTATTTCTCGTACGAGTGTTCCAAGAAAGCCGGGCTGCCCCTGCCATCGGCTGGGATCGCAGATGGCGGCAATGGAGGTTCTTCCTCAGCCCTGGCTTGCCCGTAAGCGTTCTCAGGAGACCCTGAATAAAGCCCGTAGGTTGGATTGAGGGCGTTCCAATCCAACCCTATTTAATCATCTCCAGCCCAAAACCCAACAATGATCATGCGTTGTTGGGTTTCGCTTTGTCGGGCTAAGATCCGATTGGTTCACGATCCGCTCAACCCAACCTGCCTCATAATAAAGCCTGTGGGTTGGGTTGCTCCCCCGGTGAGCTTGACACTATGATAATATCGGACTAAGAATATCAAATATATATAATATATCGTCAGGGAGATCCTTTGTCTGATACCGGGCCAATTGTTTTCATCAGCCATAACAATTACATAGGAGGTAGATCTGAAGAATTCAGAAGACACTATCAGGATAGCATCCAGTCGATCCTTTCCGGCAAGCCAAACACGTTTGTTCAACTGGGTTACGAAAACGAAGCAGGCACGGAGTTTACAGTTGTTCGCGTTTTCCCGGATGCGGATGCGCTTGACCAGCAACTCAGTGGCGCCGATCAAAGATCGAAGAAAACGTATGAATATATCCAGCCGACTTCGATCGAGATTTTTGGAACACCCAACCCCGTCACGTTGGAAGTGATGAAGAAGATAGCGGGATCGGGTATCGCTGTCAATATTTGCCCGAATTATCTGGACGGTTTTATTCGTCATTCGAATTTGGTAAAAGGAGAGAACAATGGCAATGCAATTTGAATCATCGCAGGTGATTGACCGTTCTGTTGACAAGGTATTTCGATTTTTTGCAGTGGAGCATGTCCGCAACCATCCTCGCTGGGATTCTGATATCGAACTCTGGTTGGAATCTGACGTTCCCATCGGAGTTGGGACGGTCATCAACAGGCGCAACAAACGCAGCGGGACTCCGGTCGAGGGGACGATGGAGGTCGTGGAATTTGATCCGGATCGCGTAATCGCGATGGTTATCCATGATGGTCCTGCTGTAATGTATGGCAGGACCACATTTGAAGCCATCAGCGATCACCAGACCAAACTCACGACCATAATTGCTATTCCCGGCATGGACGCGTCTACCGACAAGACCTTTTTGAACAAAAAGTTGGAGCACGCCGCGCAGATCAGGAAACAACTCATCGAATCTGAAACGTAGACGCCAATTTTCCAATCTCTTATAACCACTCCTTCCCGGTCGGAATTGGTGAAAACAACCTTTTCTCATGGTGACCACCGGGGAGGTAGCTTTTTAACAATACCTTGATCCCGCCAGATGCCAGACCCTACAGGTCTCAAAGACCTTTGGAGTCTCCCCCATATGGACCCCACCCTTCGCGTTAACCCTCCATTCCTCCTCTTATGCCTTCCGCCCGCAATTCCATCGGATGTATAATTCCGCCCAGTAGATCTGATCTCCATGTTCTCCTTTCCCCGGGAGGAAAATATGACGAATGATGATATCTCCAAACCCAAAAAGCTGGAAATGATCGTAGCCATCCTGATCGCGGTGGTCTCCATGACCACCGCCCTGGTCGTCTGGCGCATCAATGTTGTTGGATCGACCTCGGATGATATTGTTCATCAGGGTCTGATCAACGCCGTCAAAGTACAATCCTACGACAATGAGAATTGGCGCCTATTATATGAAGAAGCCTCCTATGCCCGGGATTACGCCATCTACCTGGCGGGGGTCAGGGTCATGGAAGCCAGCGGGGACGCGGCCCTGACAGCCCAGGCTGCCAACCTGCGCCAGTATCTGCTGCCCAGCCTGCAATTGATCTCCGCTCCCCTGGGCACCGAATCCAAATATCTGAAAAGCGACGGCACCTATGACCTGGACAAGCGCCTGGCTGAACTTGAGGCGGATATCCCGGAGCTGTCCACTCTCGATCCGCAGGCAAAATTCGACCTGGCAAAGAGCTATTTCTCGCAGAAGCGCTGGGAATCGATCGGTCTGGTCCTGCTGGCGCTCAGTCTCCTGTGGTTGACCTTTACAGAGATCAGCACCAAATGGTTGTCATCCGTCAGCTTGCTTCTCGGCGCGGGGGGCTTCCTGGCAGGCCTGGTCTGGTTCGTGGCGGTGGAAGCCTACTTCTTCATCGGGCGGGGAGGTGTGTTATGAGCAACGAATCTCTCCCGGTCCAGGTGTCTGAAAGATGGAAGAAGATCATCCTGATTTTCATCACCTTGAACACCCTGCTGGCAGCCATCATCACCTTCCTGCAGACAGACGCCGGCATCCGCGCCGGGCAGGCCAACATCGATTCGCAGTATTATTCCATCCTGGTCTCCGGCGAACTGATCCGGCAGAGCATCGAGGGCACCTATGACCTGGCCACCTATGGGGAGGTCCTGAAGAACACCCAGGGATCCATGGTGTATTCATACACCTCCCTGGATGAAGAGAGCAAAGGCAATTCGGCTGCCGCCCAACAGGCTTATCTGCAGGCACAGATCCAGAATGCACGGGCGGAACAGGCCAAAGGGCTGTCCCTGTTCTATTCGGACCCGCGCTACCTGCCCGCTTCCGCAGACCAGGCTCCGGACCTCCAGGCCTATCTCGACAACCAGGCAGCCTACGCAAATTCGCTGGTCACCCGGCAAAATGCGGCTTCAGATGAATATCAGCTCTGGAACAGGAAGTCGGATGCCTATGTTGCCATACTGACCATCCTGGCCATCGCCTTCTTCCTGCTCGGGCTTGGTCAATCCCTGGCATCCAGGGTGCGCATCCTTTTCGCAGCCATTGCGCTGGTCATCATGGCGATCGGCGCGACCTGGTGCCTGTTGACGGTGCTGGGATAGAGGCATCGCATTTGAAAGCCAGACCCTAAAGGTCTATGAGACCTTTAGGGTCTTTATATTGTTTGCGAGAGGGTCTTGCCCCGCCGGAAACCGTGCGGGACTTCGTCCTGGTACAGCCCAGCCGGATCAACCTTCTCGACTTGGATTGTTGTTTCCTTCCAGGGCAATTTCGATGGCATTCAGGACGCCTTCGATATCATTCATAATGTCATTATTCCAGAAGCGTAATACACGGTAACCCCTGGATTCCAGAAATAAAGTTCTCTCATTATCATAACCCTCCTGTTCCAGGTGCTGGCTGCCATCCAACTCGATGATGAGCTTTTTTCGCGGTGTACAAAAGTCCACCACATAATTTCCAATGGCATGCTGATTGCGAAAGTGAACTCCCTGCAATTGATGGGCACGAAGGCGGGACCAGAGCCTGGCTTCCGCCGGGGTCATATTTCGGTGCAGCTCTTTGGCGCGGCGGAATATTTCAGGCGTGGTTCGTTTGTGCATGAACCCCCTCCATGCTCCCCCATTTCAAAGGACGGAAATGGGGGAGAGAATATAAAATCTGGTGCTTAACAAATGATTTTTTCATAATAATTTAAATTGTAACGCTCCTCCCCCAAAATTGCACTTTATTTTGGGGGAGGTGCCGAAGGCCGAGGGGGTCCATACCCGTCAGAAGCACCAGAATGGTTCAATCTCCAAGATTGAACCATTCTTCTATAGAAAAACCTACGACAGATCCCTGATATTATCCCGCAGGTCCAGCGCATTCCCGATCATTGCCCCCACGCCTGTGAACACGATGATGCAAAAGACCGCGGCAGGCATGGCAAATTTGGAGATCCAGTACTGGGGCAGGAACCACAGCACCAGAAGTCCCAGCACCAACCCGCTAAATGCGGACCGGTAGACATGGGGGATGTCGGACAAGATCCCTTTCAGGGTCAGTTTCCTGTTCATTCGTCTGCTCTTGACCGAATAGCTCCGGTTGTAATGGCGCTGCTTCACGCCCGGATCACGGTCTGCCAGCTGGCTGTCCCTCAGCTTTTTCAATCGCTCCTGCTCTGAATTGGAATTTGTCATTGGGATCACTCTCCCTGGATCCAAAGATCCACTCCTGCCTGTTTGATCTTTCAATTTGGCGTTTATTTTTCAGAATTTTACCATTTTATGAA
>Ga0172368_10001804_pt1 | contig 28408 bp, 24 predicted proteins | sample Lak11m_FD_114540 | JGI IMG/M metagenome (GOLD analysis project Ga0172368, IMG submission 114540) | Freshwater microbial communities from Kabuno Bay, South-Kivu, Congo - kab_022012_11m | ecosystem: Environmental > Aquatic > Freshwater > Lake | place: Democratic Republic of the Congo: South-Kivu...
GATCGGACTGCTGCCCAAAGGACTGGAGAAGAAACTGATTCGCGCCGGAAATACGGCCGGACTCGGTGCCCGGCTTTGGCTGCATTCAGACGAGTTCAGGCAGAAAGTGAGGGAAATGAGTAATAAAATGACCTACGTGGAACTCAGCGAACATCCCGACTTCAATGATCAGTTCATCATGAATATGGGATTCTAATTATTTAACGATTTGATAATCTTTGCGTCACGCATTGTTTGTATTTTAGATTTCTAATCCTTTCACCATGAATCCCGAACCATCCAAAATCCTCCTCGTGGATGATGAACCCGATATTCTTGAATTCCTGGGATATAACCTTAAGGTTGAGGGATTTACAGTTGAAACAGCCCGCAATGGGCAGGAAGCGGTCCAGAAAGCACGGCAGTTCGGTCCCGACCTGATTCTCCTCGATGTGATGATGCCCGGGATGGACGGTATGGAAACCTGTGAACATATAAGGAAGATCCCCGAGTTGAAGGAGGTAATGATCGCTTTCCTCACGGCCCGCGGCGAGGATTACTCTCAGATATCAGGATTCAATGCCGGCGGAGATGATTATATCACCAAGCCGGTGAAACCCAAGGTGCTCATCAGCCGTATAAAAGCCCTTCTTAAACGGGTCAGGACCTATCCCTCAGCACCGGTGGAATCCACCACGGTTGTATTCGGAGATCTGAAAATCGATAAAAGCCGGTACCAGGTTACCAGGGCGGGACAGGATATTCCGATGCCTCGCAAGGAGTTCGAATTGCTGCTTCTGCTGGCAGCCCAGCCCGGACGGGTCATACGGCGGGAGGAGATCTACCGCCACGTATGGGGGGATGATGTCGTCGTGGGAGAGAGAACCATTGATGTGCACATCAGAAAACTAAGGGAAAAGATCGGCGAGGAATTTATCCGTACAGTCAAAGGGGTGGGGTACCGGTTCTCGCCGGAAAAGGAATTCTAAAGCATCCGGGTCAGCAGGAAATTAACCCCAAAACCAACCAGATATCCTGCATATACCTGAGCCGGAGTATGATCATCTTCCTTTAGCCGTGCGAATCCGACCATTCCCGCCACCAGGAAAAGAACAGCGGTTACCCATTCAAGGTTAAGTACCCATTCCAGTGAAACAGCAAGCACCATCCCGGTGATGCCGCCGATACCTGCCATATGATTGCTGATTTTCCACCGCCAGGTGATCATGGCGCATATCAGGACCGTCATGGAACAGGCATTTAGGAAAATGGAGAATATCACCGGAGCCTGAGCCTTACGCATGACAAATGCTGCGGCCAGATACATGAAGGCCACCACCAGTAATGGGATCCTGCGCTCGGCAGGTTCACTCAGATAAAAACTGGAAATGATCTTTCCGAGCCTGAGAAGAACCATGATGGTAAGCGGTAAAGCCACCGTTGCGATCCCCGTCACCGCATAGATGTACGACTTTGCCACCGGTGGCATTAGCGAGATCCAGCCCCCGAATGTGAGCAGGATAAAAATGCCGGCCATCGGCATAAAAACGGGATGGAAAATAAAGGAGAGAATACGGGCCACTCGCATTACAGTTCCTTTCTGAGACGGGCTACGGGAATGTTCAGTTGCTCCCGGTATTTGGCCACGGTGCGCCGGGCAATCACATACCCTTTTTCTTTCAGGATCTCAGCCAGTCTGTCATCGGTAACCGGACGTCTTTTGTCCTCATTTTCAAGGACTTCCTCGAGTATTTTTTTAATCTCACGCGTGGAGACCTCCTCTCCCGTATCGGTTTGCATACCCTCGGAGAAAAAGAACTTCAGCGGAAAAATGCCCCAATCAGTCTGAATGTATTTTGAATTGGCAACGCGCGAAATGGTCGAAATATCAAGTCCGGTCCTTTCGCTGATATCCTTGAGGATCATGGGCCTGAGGAAAGTCTCATCACCGCCGCTAAGAAAATAGGGTTTCTGAAACTCCATGATGGCATTCATGGTAAGAATGAGCGTGTGCTGCCTCTGACGGATCGCCTCCATGAACCATTTGGCTGATTCAACCTTTTGCCTGACGTAAAGCGCCGCTTCCCGCTGGTTTTTATTTTGCGCAGCGTTTTTCCTTTCCTGATTGTATGTCTTTAACATATTGGCATACAATGAGTTGATCCTTAAATCAGGAGCATTCTTGGAATTCAGGCTAAGTTCAAGCACTCCGTCATTCTCTTCAAGGACGAAATCAGGAACAATCTGGTGATGCGACTGAAGGGTGGCATCTCCCATGGCACCGCCCGGTTTGGGATTCAGCCTGATGATCTCGCCGATGGCGGCTTTCAGATCGGCATCCGACAAGCCGGTCCGGGCCTGTATTTTATCGTAATGCTTACGCGTAAACTCTTCGAAGAAATCATGGAGGATCATCCTGGCATTCTGTGTACCCCTGTTGTTCCTGCCTTCCTGGATATGCCTTTCAAGCTGCAGTACCAGGCACTCCTGAAGGTCTCTTGCGCCCACGCCGGGGGGGTCGAATTCCTGGATCAGATGAAGGATTTCCTCCAGCTCCTCCACGCTGGTCATGATATTCATCGAAAAAGCCAGATCATCCACAATGGCGTTCATGTCCCTCCGGAGGTATCCATCATCGTCAATGTTGCCAAGCACGTAATGGGCAAGAGCCTGCTTATTTTCGTCCATAATTCTCATGCCCAGCTGGTCGGAAAGGTTCTCCCTGAAGGAGACTCCGGCCGAAAAGGGGATTTCAACGGCTTTTTCGTCATCCCTGCTGTAGTTCCTGGGATTCAGGCGGTAGGCCGGAATATCGTAATCATCCTTGAACTCTTCAATCGAAACCTCATCCTTCTGCTTTTCGGGGTCCTCCTCATTCAGAAGTGAATCCACCATCTCCGGATCCTCCTCCCGTCCCTCCTCCAATACAGGATTTTCCTCAAGTTCTTTCTTGATACGTTGTTCCAGTTGGATGGTAGGGACCTCCAGGAGCTTGATCAGCTGGATTTGCTGCGGCGAAAGCTTTTGTAATAATTTTTGCTGAAGTCTTTGCTTGAGCATAAACCCGGTTTAGTAATTCCGGAATGAAAGGTACGGAATTTTTAGAATTCAGCATTGCGCGGAGTCCGCGGGAACGGAATAACATCGCGGATATTCCCCATTCCGGTTACGAAAAGGATCAGTCGCTCAAAGCCCAAACCAAATCCTGCATGGGGTGCAGTTCCGAAACGACGGGTATCCAGATACCACCAGAGATCCTTTTCGGGGATGCCCACCTCACGGATCCTTTCCAGAAGCTTATCCATCCTGTGTTCGCGTTGTGACCCGCCAATGATCTCACCGATCTTGGGGAACAGCACATCCATGCCGCGAACGGTATTCCCGTCTTCGTTCTGGTACATGTAAAAAGCCTTGATCTTCTTGGGATAATCTGTTAGAATCACCGGCTTCTTAAAATGCTTTTCCACCAGATACCTCTCATGCTCGGCCTGCAGGTCGCTGCCCCAGCTGACCGGGAAATCCCATTTTTGACCTGAGTTTACGAGAATATCCACTGCCTCGGTATAGGACATCCGGATAAAGTCGTTGTCAACCACGAACTTAAGCCTTTCAACCAGCTCGTTGTCATACATCTGGTTGAAAAAGGCCAGATCATCGGCGCAATTCTCCAGGGCATATCTGATCAGATATTTCAGAAAATCCTCGGCCAGGTCCATGTTTTCCCTGATCTCGTAAAAAGCCATCTCAGGCTCGATCATCCAGAATTCTGCCAGATGCCGGGGGGTGTTTGAATTCTCGGCGCGGAAGGTGGGTCCGAAGGTGTAAATCTCACCCAGGGCCATGGCTCCCAATTCTCCCTCGAGCTGGCCGGAAACGGTCAGGTTGGTAGGCCGGCCAAAAAAGTCGAGCGTATAGTCGATCTCACCGCCTTCGTTGAGCGGTGGATTTTTGATATCGAAAGTGGTTACGTGGAACATCTCCCCCGCACCTTCGGCATCGGAAGCGGTGATGATGGGGGTGTGGAGATAATAGAACCCGTGATCGTTGAAATACTTGTGCACTGCAAAGGACATGGCATGCCGGATACGAAGAACGGCACCGAAGGTGTTGGTTCTCGGCCTGAGATGCGCGATATCCCGGAGGAATTCCATGCTGTGACCCTTTTTCTGGAGCGGATACTGATTGGGATCAGCCTCACCGTAAACCTCGATTTCCCTGGCCTGGATCTCAACCGGCTGACCGCTTCCGAGGCTCTCAACCAGTGCACCGGTAACCCTGATACAGGCACCGGTGGTAATGGATTTCATCATCTCCTCGTCAAAGAGCGCCGGATCGGCAACCACCTGTATGTTGTGGATTACGGAACCGTCATTCAGGGCGATAAAGGCGACATTTTTGTTTCCGCGCTTGGTTCTTACCCATCCTTTCGCCGTAACCGTCTGACCTTCGGGTTTTGTAACCAGAAGCGTTTTCACCTTTGTGTGTGAGAGATTTACCATTGTACAAGATTTTGATTGAATCAGCTGGCAAAAATAATTAATTCTCGGAGTACACGGCTGCCAGCACCACTTTACCCACTACCTCCAGGGTCTGACGGCTGATATGCTGCAACCGGTCCTGGTGCGTATGCCACATGAAGGGGAATGAACTTTCGGTAGTGGGATCCTGGTGGATGATATCGATACTCGGTATCCCGATGATTTCGTTCACATACCGGTGATCATCAATCAGCTGGGGAGTCTGTTCAAACACGAAATAGCGGCCGAATCCCAGCTGCGATGCCAGATTCCAAACCTTATCAAGCACCGGTTTTGCATAATACCGGCTTACCTCTTCCTGCGTAAAACGTGCATCTGCGGCACCTACCATATCGAGCAGGATCCCAAACCTGGCAGAGTATCCAGGTACATGCGGATTGTGCGACCAATATTGCGATCCCAGGCACCAGCTGTCCTCCGTCCATTCAATATCCTTGTGGGCCGGAACCCCATAATCCTCCAGATCAAACAGAATGATATCCACTCCAAGGGTAGCAGGTTTTAGACTCAGCTGCCTGGCGACCTCCATCAGCACACCAACCCCGCTGGCGCCGTCATTGGCCCCGTCGATCGGCAGATCCCTTGATGATTCGTCGGGATCATGGTCGGCATAGGGCCGGCTGTCCCAATGCGCCATCAGCAAAATCCGGTTGACTTTCTCAGGATGGATCCTGGCAATGATATTGACGATTTCCCTGCGGGTTCCGTCGAAAATTTTTGCAGATCCCTTTTGCACAACCACATCGGCACCAAAACTTCTCAGCTTCGACTCCATCCAGGCGGCACAGGCGGCATGCGCCTCGCTTCCCGGCGCCCGTGGTCCGAAATTCACCTGGCCTGCCACATAGGAATAGGCCGAATCGCCCGAAAAAGCCGGCATTTCAATAGCGACAGCAGGCTCAGCCTTTTGCGCCCCCTTCGGCTTGCACCCTGCCAACCCGATGCTGATTAATGTTGCTAATATTAATGATGTTCTCATGTTAAATGGGCGCATGTATGCGCCCCTACAAATTTCCTTTCCCCCTCACCCCCTGATCCCCTTTCTCCCTCACCCCCTGATCCCCTTTCCCCCTCACCCCCTATTGAATTTCCCAATCCGCCCCGTCCTTCCTGTCCTTCACGGTAATCCCAATTTTTCCCAATTCATCCCGGATATGGTCTGACATGCTGAAATTCTTCTCTTTCTTGGCCTCCTGACGCATGTCGAGCAGTAAACCGATCACTTTTGGAAGCAGCTCTGAACCGCCGTCGGCCGGTTTTTCTCGCAGACCCAGGATCTCAAAAAGAAAAGTGCCCATCAGACGTGAAAGGGTTTCCTGATCCAGGGAACTGATCTTCTCCTTACCATCAGAGATCAGATTGATGATCCTCACCATGTCGAACAGATGTGAGATCATGATGGGGGTGTTGAGGTCGTCATTGAGGGCCTCATAGCACCGTTGTTCCCATTCGGCGAAATTGACGGTGGAACTTGCCGATACCGGCAGTTTACCAATGGAATCGCAGGCTTTGAGCAGCCTGGCCAATCCCTTTTCTGATGCCTGGAGGGCTTCGTTTGAGAAATCCAGGGTTGACCTGTAGTGCGCCTGGAGAATAAAGAACCGGATGGTCATCGGGTCATAGGCCTGTTCGAGGAGCGGATGACTGCCTGAAAACATCTCATCCAGGGTGACCGAATTGCCGAGTGATTTACCCATTTTCTGACCGTTGATGGTGATCAGGTTATTGTGCATCCAGTATCTGACGGAGTCTTTTCCGGTGGCTACCTTCGATTGGGCGATCTCGCATTCATGATGGGGGAACAGAAGATCCATCCCACCTCCGTGAATGTCAAAAACCTCACCCAGATATTTGGTGCTCATGGCTGAGCACTCCAGGTGCCATCCGGGAAATCCTTCACCCCAGGGCGACCTCCATCGCATGATGTGCTCAGGTTCAGCTTTTTTCCAAAGGGCAAAGTCGACCGGGTTTCTTTTCTCCGACTGTCCGTCGAGCTCACGGGTGGTGGCCAGCAGGTCCTCCAGTATACGGCCTGAGAGTTTGCCGTAATGATAGGCGGCATGATACTTCTCAACGTCAAAGTATACCGATCCGTTGCTGATATAGGCATAACCCGCCTCCAGGATCCTGGCAACCATCTCTATCTGTTCGGGAATGTGCCCTGAGGCCCGCGGTTCAATGCTGGGCTTGAGCACATTCAGCTGATCCATGTTCCGGTGGTAATTATCGGAGTACCGCTGCACCACTTCCATGGGCTCCAGCTGCTCAAGAAGCGCCTTTTTGGCAATCTTGTCGTCTCCGGCATCGGCATCGTTCTCCAGATGCCCCACATCGGTAATGTTCCGTACATACCTGACCTTGTATCCCAGGTGTTTCAAGTATCTGAATAACAGGTCAAAGGTAATGGCCGGACGGGCATGACCGAGATGAGCGTCGCCGTAAACAGTAGGGCCGCAAACATATAAACCAGCAAACGGTGGGTGAAGCGGAACGAATGTTTCCTTCTGACGGGAAAGCGTATTGTACAGGATCAAATCGGCCATAAATCAGTGGTTTGAATGCCCCGGTAAAATTAAAAAAAATTAGCCAGGCAGAAGGGAAGGTGAAGCCTGGCTAATCCTGAAGTTGGCAAAGTGCGGTGGTCACATGTCCGGGAGGACACCGCTGGGCAGTACTGACAGGTTGAAGAGGGAGTAAAACTCCCTATTTTCTTGAATGCTGTATTTGGTTTTGTTTTGCATTTCTCAAATAGTCACTACGAAACTAACTCTCTGATTTAATATATAAATCAGGAATCCGTATTCAGCAAGTTTGAATGTATAGTTCGCCCGTTTTGCTATGTGGTTGGCTTTCCGAGGGTCAGGCTTAGTTCCTTCAGGGATTCGAGGAACGGTATTTTTCGACTTTTGGATACCGCGATCTGGGAACCGTCGGTGAGGGTGACCATTCCGCCCTGACCGCGCTGATAGCGTTTCAGGTATTTCAGATTGATAAGGTGGGTGTTATGGATCCTTACGAAATGGAGTCCCTGCAGAATCTCCTCAAACTGGCTCACAGCCTTTGAAACCACGATGGATTCTCCGGAGGTCAGGTATACCAGGGAATAATTGCTGGATGCCTCGATCCGGATGATCTCATGGATGCTGACGATCACCAGTCCGTCGTTGGCTGGCAGACTGATCCTGTCATACTGATTGTTCAGACTGCTGGAAAGAATATCGAGCCGGGTCTGCAGCTGATTGTCGGGCCTGACTCTCAGGTACCGGTGAACAGCCGACTGCAAATCGGTGTAATTGATCGGTTTTAAGAGGTAATGAAGAGCGGAAAATTCAAATGCCTTCAAAGCATAATCATTGTAAGCCGTGATGAAGATGATCTCAAAATTCACTTTTCCATACCGGTTGAGCAGGTCAAAGGCATCGCCATCGGGCATGGCAATATCCAAAAAAACCAGCTGTGGATCCTCCCTGCGGATCACTGCCATTCCCTCTTCCACGCTTCTCGCCGTTCCAACAACCTCTACCTCAGGGCAATATCTCTGAAGAAGGGTTTCCAGAGTCATGAGACTTTTTCTTTCATCCTCAACCAAAACGGTTCTGATTTTTGATTCCATACGATTTCTGTTATTCCCAAATGATTGGCAGTTTTAATTCAACCAGTGTTCCTGCCGCCTCCTGGTTATCGTCTTTAAGATCAATAATATTGAGTTCTATTGGTTTGAGGTTCATCAGGTTCATCAGCCGGATCCTTTCTTCCACATTGGACAGTCCGGTGGATAAATGCGGCTCCTTCTTCCCTTTTAGTTTCGACGCTTTCTCCCGTCCGATTCCGTTGTCTTTCACCCGGCAATAGTAATACTCCTCTTCTTTTTCAAAGCAAATGTTAAGCAACCCCTTGGATTTCAATGGCATCAGCCCATGCCAGATGGCATTTTCCACAAATGGCTGCACCAGCATGGGGGGAATCATTACCTCATTGTAATCGATCTCCGGAGCCCTGAGAATTTCAAAGGTGAAATCGTCTTCAAACCTGAGCTTCTCCATCTGAAGGTATAGTTCAAGGACTGTGATCTCCTCATTCAGATTGATCAGGTTCTTTTTGGAGTTATCCAGAATCCGCCTGATGAGTGAAGAAAAATTCGTGAGATAGCTGTTGGCCAGATACTCGTCATTCTGGACAATGAAATGCTGGATGGAATTGAGCGAATTAAAAATGAAATGTGGGTTCATTTGTGACAGCAGGGAGCGCTTTTCCGCCTCAAGCAGGCGCAGTTTTTGAGACTCCCTCTCTCTGATTTCCCAAAGAATTGCTTTGAAAATCAGATAAATCAAACCGATAAGCAGTAAAAACACCACCAGAAAGAAAAGCCTTGTTTCATACCAGTTCCTCTCAATTGAGAAGGAGAGGGTGGTCCAGTCGGAGGTGAAATTATCGGTATAGGAAGCCCTGACGTACAGCTTGTATTCTCCGTAATCCAGACTCGGGTAGCGGGCTTCGGGATTATAAGTCTCAATGGTGTCCCGGTCTTCACCATCCAAAAAGTATTGATATTTAATAACATGAGGAAGCTTATAGCTGATGGCCCTGAATTTGAAATAGAGGTTTTTTTGGTTGGCCGGCAGCACGGCTCCGTCTTTTAGATGCCTGTCGATTCCGTTGATCTGGGTGGTATCAAACACAAGATAGGGACTGCCAGCATTCCGGTATTTTAAAAATTCGGGCCCGATGGAAACAACCCCCTGAGTGGTGGCAAGCCAGATTTTGTCGTCAAATCGGGTGATCTGGTAAACCCGGTTCGACGGAAGTCCTTCATTCATTGTGAAATGCTCAATGGATTTCACCCTGGTTGCCTCAGTGTCAATGATGATCCGGTTGGCTCCCAGGTTGGTACCCGCCCACACCACGGAATCATTTTCGGAATAGAGTACGTCAACGATGTCACTGGAGAGGTTGTCTTTCTGGGTAATTCTCAGAATGGTGGAGTCGGGACGGATCACGGAAATGCCATAGTCAGCGACCGAAACCCAAAGGTTCTTTCCGGCGCGGACAATATCATGGATTCTTCGCCCGAACAGTGTATCCCGCTGGCTCCAATGATATATTCCCTGCTTACCGGAACTTAAGAGCCCGAGATTTTGAGATCCGAGGTAGAGCCTGCCCGGACCGTCGAGGTAAAGGGTCCGGATCTTGTTGATGAATCCGGGTGCCAGATCCGAATTCATCATATTCGGCGGCAGATTCTCCTCATCCCATATCTTATCAAGCCTGCCTTTGTTGTAAATATGAATCGATTTGTCAAAAGAAACCATCCACTGACCTGAGGCCAGGGGCGCATATTCATACGCATAGGCCTTGAACTGGCCTATGCCTGTCAGATGTCCGGAAAGATCCATCTCAATCAGTGCATCTTTAAGAAGAATAAGGTGATTGTCAGGGGTATAGAAAAGTTTTCTTATTGCCCTGGTGGATGGGATTCCAGGAATCTCGGTCAGGGAATATCCATCATCGGCCACCTTGGAAAGCTTGTACAGACGGCCTGCCTGGGTTCCCAGGAATATTTGTTCACGGGCTTTGGCCATGCTGATTATCACATTGTTCTCCGTGTCAAAATCCGAGGGTTTGTATATGGCGACATCGATGGAATTGGTCTGATAAATTCCATTGGTGTTGGTGGCGAACCAGTAGGTTCCTTCCAGATCCTGGCGGATGGAGGTGATGTTTTCATTTTCCAGATACCTCACCGGCTGTGCCGACAAATTGCCCCCGGGATAGCGGAAAAGACCTCCCCGCATAATGCCAACCCAGAAATTTCCCCGGTTATCACGGTATACATCTCCAACTTCCTCATCATACCTGGCTTCGCTGATCAGTTTGCCGTCCCTGATATGAAATGCCCGGTTGTCGGCACAGAAGAGGAATTCACCCTGCCGGATGGCAAAAAAATCCTTGTGGTAATTCTTGTTGAGGGATTTAGCCCCGAAAGTCAGGTATATTTTGTTTCCTTCCTGCTGTACCAGAGTGGGCCTCGTCTGGTTTGTATCAGGGAAATTGATCATATCCCAGTACACTCCGGCGGAATCGAGGAAAATACAAATGGTGGCATCCTCATGACCCTTCCGGTGGGCAGTAACTTCTTCCGGCTCCTGTCCTGGCCTGAAACGATACAACCCGCGCCGGTTGTAACAGAGCATCAGGGAACTATCGGCCAGCTCCGACAATTGCTGCACATACCGGTCTGTTCGTCCCAATTGATGAACCTGTTCACTGCATGGGTGGGGGAGAACGGAATCCCCGACGATCTTATACAGGTAATTATTGACTGAGGAAATCCAGATGTTGTTTTTCCTGTCCTTGAACATCCTGAAATTGGTGTTCTCCCTCAGTCCGTCGGCTACAGTAATGTGCCTCGACTGATATCCGTCATACCTCCAGACTCCCCGGTCAGTGGTGGCCCAAACGATGTTGCGGTGATCGAAAACCATCCCGTAGATCTCGTTGGATGGCAGCCCCTCCTCAACCTTGTACCTTTTGAAAAAAGGTTCCTGGGCTACCAGGTTGAGGAATGAAAATCCCAAACCCGTGGCCATTAACAGGAGTTTAAGACGGCTGAGAAAACTCACGAGGAGATGGTTAATTAATCCAAATTTAAAGTATATCAGGTAATAAGCCCGTATTAATGGCTAATTTTGATACCAAATTCATAAAAATGTCCAAAAGATTCAAAGGACCCGACTCAAGATCCATCAACAAGAAAATCCTCCGCAGTAAAATAATAGGAATCTTCAACGAGAATACGGCTCAGTCACTTAACTACAAGCAGATCAGTTCCAGGCTGAATCTCAAGGACCCTGCACAAAGAGCCCTGATTATCGATGTACTGAATGAACTCGTCAGAAGCGGCCAGGTGACGGAAGTCCAGCGTGGCAAATTCAAAATGAAAATGCGCGGTTCGCATCTCACCGGGATCGTTCAGATGACCCGCTCAGGATCCGCCTACATCATATCCGAAGAAACTAAAGATGAGGTATATGTCAATAGCCGGAACCTTAACCGGGCACTTGACGGAGACAAAGTCAGGGTGTATGTTTACGGTCGCCGCGAAGGCCAGAAACTGATGGGGGAGATCGTTGAGATCCTGGAGCAGCGGGAACGCACCTTTGTTGGTACCATCGAGCGTTCATCAGGCTATTATTTCCTGATACCCGACAACCGCGGAATGCCCTATGATATTTTCATCCATCCGAAAAACCTGAAGGGTGCAGAAGAAGGGCAGAAAGTGGTTGCCAGAATTACCGAATGGCCTCCCACAGCCAAGAATCCTTTTGGCGAGGTGATCGATGTGCTGGGCATGGCAGGGTCGCATGAAGCAGAAACCCATGCTATTCTGGCGGAGTTTGAACTTCCTTACAAGTTCCCCGAAAATGTTCTGAAGGCGGCGGAAATGGTGCCGGGGGAAATCACGGAAGAGGAGATCGCCCGCCGGCGTGACTTCCGAAAAATTACCACCTTTACCATTGATCCGGCCGATGCTAAGGACTTTGACGATGCCTTGTCAATCAGTCAGTTGCCCAATGGAAACTGGGAAATTGGGGTGCATATCGCCGATGTCAGTTATTATGTCAAGCCCTTCTCTGAAATCGATAAGGAGGCCTTTGCCAGGGGAACCTCAGTGTACCTGGTCGACCGGGTGGTCCCCATGCTTCCCGAACGATTATCCAATGAACTCTGTTCGCTTCAGCCCCATAAGGACCGGTTGTGCTATTCCGCTGTTATTGAGATGGATGAAAAGGCGGAAGTGGTAAATCAATGGTTTGGACGAACGATCATTCATTCCGACAGAAGATTCAGTTACGAGGAGGCTCAGCAAATCATCGAAACAGGTGAGGGCGATCTGAAAGCGGAAATGCTTCAGTTATACAAACTGGCCGGCATCCTCCGCCAGAACAGGTTTAAAAACGGATCTTTCTCCTTTGAACGGGTGGAGGTGAAGTTTTACCTCGATGAAATGGGCAAACCCACCGGGGTGTACTTTAAGGAGTCCAAGGATTCCAACTGGCTGATCGAAGAATTTATGCTGCTTGCCAATAAAAAGGTGGCCGAAAGGATTGGCCGGGTGAAAAAAGGACAGAAAGCCAAGACGTTTGTGTACCGTATCCACGATCGGCCCGATCCGGAAAAGCTCCAGAATTTTTCCAATTTCATTCATCAGTTCGGATATTCAATCAAGACCGCAAGCCATAAGGCAATCGCGGAATCAATGAATAAGCTCCTGAATGAGATTCAGGGAAAGAACGAGCAGTATATCATTGAGAATCTTGCCGTAAGAGCCATGGCAAAGGCAAAATACTCAACGAACAATATCGGGCACTACGGATTGTCATTCGAGTTTTACACGCACTTTACCTCACCTATCCGGAGGTATCCCGATCTGATGGTACACCGGCTTCTGGATCATTACCTGGCCGGAGAACCCTCCGAGAATCAGCCTAAAACCGAGGCGGCCTGTGTGCAATCGAGCACCATGGAGGAGCGCGCAGTCAATGCTGAACGGGCTTCCATCAAATACAAACAGGTGGAGTTCCTTCAGGATCAGATCGGCAAGCAGTACGACGGTATCATTTCGGGGATCAGCGAGTGGGGTTTCTATGTGGAACTTTCTGAGAACCATTGTGAAGGGATGGTTCCGATGCGGGATCTCGATGATGATTTCTATGAATATGATGATCGTAATTACTGCCTGACCGGGGTTCACACCCGCCGGAAATTTACGATCGGACAGAAGGTAAGGATCGAGGTTGCCCGGGCTAACCTTGCGAAAAGGCAGCTTGATTTCAGACTAGCTCCCGAGCAATTGTAGAAGATCCTTCTGAGCGCACATTTCAAACCATCCCTGGATTCCAAGATGCTGTGCCACATACTCCTGCTCGGTCTGACCGGGCGTGGGTACCAGTATCGCCCTTTTGCCCAGAACGATAAGGTCGGTGATGGTTGAGTTTCCCGGCCGGCAGATAATCCTTTCGGCCTGGTTGATGTACCAGAGAATATGAGCATCCCGGGCATGATCCAGAAGTTTGACAGTACCCGTAATGCTGAATGTTGGCTCCGCATTGGAATCAGCCGGGGGAATTCCCCTCAGTATCAAAGCATCAGTGCCGCTCCTGTTAAAATGAACCACCAGCATCTCCTCCAATAGGGTCCGCTGAGGTTCGGGTCCCGATAAAAGTACCAGAGTTCCTCCATTGATGGGTTCAGGAGGTTCTTCAGGGGTCTGTCCCGTGAATCTCGACAAAGGTCCGAGGTATTTCACCTTGCCGGGCACCTGCGGTGGATGGGTCTGAATTCCGGAGATATTGGGGGTTCCCGGAAAATCAGGGATCCAGATCTCGGTGAATGTTCTGAGCAGCAAAAGGTGGAGGCGGTATACCAGCGGTTCGCCCCAGGCGAGCCCTTTTGGTGCCTTGAGCCAAAGTTGGTTGGTAATGAACACCGAAGGAATTCCTTTTATTGCAATTCCATAACGATGGTCGCTGATAATCAGATTGATATTATGCTCTTTAACCAGGCGGCTGACGATCCGGCGGTTCATCCGGATATGCATCAGGATCCCGGGTAACTGAGGGATCAGGGCGGCAAAAAAGCGGCCGCTTCCGGAATATCTGACCGGGTAAAAAGGTAATCCAGCGTATTCAAGTTGAGGGAAGCGGAAGCGAAGAAACCGGAGCGATTTTCCGCCGGAAGCGATGATCACCCGGTGTCCGGTTTTCAGCAGGTGCTCAATGATAGGTACCACCCTTACCGTGTGGCCCAGTCCCCATTCGAGGGGGCTTACGAGTACACTCCTGCTGGTTTCAGCGTTCATTGTTAATAAGAAACCTGGACTTCATATCCCAATTTCCTGATCATTAGTGCTATATCGTCGAGAGTGGCAGCATCTGCCTTTCTCAGGGTCTCAACCGGGGTGTCGCGGTCAATAGTGTAGATCATCACCTGGGAAGGCCTGACTGCCTTAACCACTTTGATCCAATCCTTTAATTCTTCCCCCGTGGTGTTGTCAATGACCTGCTCTCCATAGCTTCCCTTAACGAACATGGTCTGAAGGATAAACCTTCCGTTGAATCTCTTCATCCCCTCAATCACTTTCTGGACCTTGTAACCTGCCGGCGGATGGTTCAGGAGCTGCACGGTGGCGTCCCTTGCGGAATCAAGTTTCAGTATGTTCATGTCGACTCTGCCGAGCGCCCTGAAAACCTCCGGATGATCGAGCCGTGTGGCGTTTGAGAGCACGGCAATCTTCACATCAGGGAAATACTGGTTCCGAAGATGAACAGTATCGTCGATGATCCCTCCGAATTCAGGATGCAGGGTGGGTTCGCCGTTCCCGGCAAAGGTGATCCGGTCGAGAGGCCCCTTTTCATCGATGATCTGGCGCAATTTGTTTTCAAGGCGCAGTCTGATCTCTTCACGCTTTGGCAGGCTGCTGCCGATCCCCTCGCCGGTCCATCCGCACTCACAATAGATGCAGTTGAAGTTGCAGCATTTGGCTGAAACCGGCAGAAGATTGATGCCCAGTGAAGCACCCAGACGCCTGCTTTTTACGGGTCCGAATATGATCTCATCGAACAGAAATGTAGACATACCGATGGTTTTCCTGAAGGGCTTTAAAGATAATGGTTTTCCCGCGGATGGTGATATTTGTCATTTTGAGCGGGTTAATCGGGGTGTAACTTTTCATTCACTTTGGGTAGAAAACTTCAGGCGCGTTAAAATGGAAAAGATCCGCTGGAAAAAAGAGTATTCATCGGGATTGATTTATCTCGATAATCACAGGAGAAATTACATTGATATAGTCAATGAACTGATCGATGTCCTGAACCGGAAGAACTGTACCACCCGGCTGCCCATGGTTTTCCACAGGCTCGGATTCTACATCGAGGATTACTTTGCGAAGAAGGAGATGGCCATCCGGGATTCGCCCACCATCAACCTCACTGAATACAAAAAGGAGCACCAGCGTTTCACTGCAGCTATTTACGAGTTTCAGGAAAGGTACCGGAAAGGTGAGCAGAACATCTGCGAGGATATGGTCCTCTTCATGATCGGCTGGTTTGAACAGTATATCAGGATGTTTGGATCAGAAGCGCCCGATTACATGCGCTCCAAAGGCTTTGAGTAGGCTCAGATAAGCCTTTTGGCGCGGCTTTCTGCCTTTATTGTTCCATTCCTCAAATCCATCTGACTAATATTGACCAATCCGGGTTTCTTACCCGGCTCAATGGTTCCGATCTCCCTTTCAAAACCAAGGGCTCTTGCACCATTGATGGTTGCCCATTCCAGCACCTCGTCAAACCCGATTTCCGGAGCATGACAGAGCACGGTCTTCATCTCTTCGAGGATGGAGAGGCGGTGATTGCTGGCCAGACTGTCGGTTCCCAAACAAACGGCACCCTTCAGTTTTGCGAATCCGGCAAAATCAGGCAGCTTATTATGAATATATCGATTCGAATCCGGGCACAGGACATAATAAATCTGATTTTGATTATCAGGAGAATATTCAAGATTGTGGACCAGCAGTATCCGGGAATGTGGCAGGTATCTGTGCAAAAGCCGGAAAATTTCCCCTGCCTCAGGTGGGATTTGGGTGAGGTCGAAACCCGATTGCCTGAAGTAGTCGGCAAGGGGACCGGTCCGGGTTTCCAGTAAATCTCTCTCCTCCCGGCTCTCACTGTGATGAATCGAAATGCAGGAGGTGAGGTCGGGCCGGCTTTCAAGCAGTTCCCATAGGGTACGGCCGACTGAGTAGGGGGCGTGGGGAGATAAAGTTGGAAGTTGAAAGGAGGAAGGAGAAAGGAGGGCTTGTGAGAAAAGGGTGTGGGCGGCGGAAGGATCGAGGGTGAAGAGTTCGATAAAGGTGTGATAACGAAGGCGGCTGATGCTTTTCTGCAGGGCAGTGTCACTGCCGTTGCTTATATCCCCGACGGCAACAATCCCCTCATGGACCATCTCCTGATCGGCTTTCCGGATAGCAGCCTGAACAGCTTCCGGATCCGAATTTCTGATTGCCATCACCCTCCTGACAAATCCCGTCATGCCCGTTCCTTCAGGGATCTGGCCCCTGAGGTGTGACAGTTCGAGGTGGCAGTGGGCATTCACAAATCCGGGGACGATCATCCCGTTATAGAACTCAAGGCCGGCTTCCTCAACCGGTTTCCCCCCTGTATCCCTGATCCGCAGGATGGTGCCGTCATCTTCGGTTTCAATGATGCCAAAGGGAATGGGTGGTTGGCCCACTGGGTGAATCCGGTGTGCGGAAAATTTGCGCATCCTTACTCTTCAGCGGTTTCCTTAACCTGGTTCTCCTCCACGCGGCGTTCGAGTTCCTTAACGGTTTTGTCGTAAATTCTTACGAAGACCTTAGGATTCCTGATGTAATAGGACACTGAGGAATCCATCTGGGCCCGGGTGATCCCATATTTTTCCAGAACGGAGGGATATACATAAAGGGCTTTGTCGCGCTTGGCATCCATCGTGGCCGGATCCTTTGCCAGCAAAGCATCAGCCAGATGGGTTTCAACCAGAAGTTGCACCATTTTCTCTTCGCCGATGATATCCGCCGGACGGGCTTGCCGGGTATTGCAGCCTAAGCTCACGACAAGAATTAAGAGGATCAGGAGAACCGGCAATTTCTTCATTTGAATCTTTTCATCAGTTCTGAGGCAAAAACGAATTCATTCAGGATATTGTTGCCGCTCGTTAGGATTTCAGCGCTCGAGCCTTCCCAGCATTTTGAGCCCTCTGAAAGGAACAGGATGTGATCGCCGATCTCCATCACAGAGTTCATGTCATGCGTGTTGATCACCGTGGTAATTCCAAAATCAACCGTGATCTCCCGGATCAGTTTGTCGATCACGATGGCAGTCTGAGGATCGAGGCCCGAATTGGGCTCATCGCAGAAAAGATATCTGGGATTCAGTGCAATCGCCCTGGCAATGGCAACCCTTTTCTTCATCCCGCCGCTCAGTTCAGCAGGATAGAGTTTATTTACATCCGGCAGGTTGACCTTCTCGAGACAGAAATTGACCCGGTCTCTTTTTTCCCCGCGGCTCCAGTCGGTAAAGAAATCCATCGGCAGCCGGACATTCTGTTCCACGTTCATGGAATCAAAGAGGGCTCCCCCCTGGAAAACCACTCCCATCTGCTGCCTGAAGGTCCTTTGCTGATCGGGGTCCAGGGCAGTGAAACGGTTTTCATCATACCAGATGTCGCCCTCATCCGGTTCGTGCATCCCGATCAGGCACTTGAGCAGCACGGTTTTTCCCGAGCCGCTCCTCCCGATGATGAGGTTGGTTTTCGATTCACTGAACTCCACGCTGATGGATGAGAGGACGTTTTTTCCCTCAAAACTTTTCGATATGTTGTCCACCCTGATCATCCGAGCATCACCTGGGTTATGAGATAATTGAAGATCAGGATCAGAATCATGCTCCAAACAACGGCGAGGGTGCTTGACCGGCCCACCTCGAGGGCCCCGCCTTTTGTGTGGTATCCATGAAATGCGGATACTGAAGTGATGATAAAGGCAAATACCACCGATTTTATCAGGGTATAGACAACCTTATACGGATGGAAATCAAAGCGAATCCCAAGCAGATAATCGCTGGAGGTCATCATGTTCCCGACCACCGCAATAAACCACCCCCCTAAAAGCCCGATGAAAATGCTCAGCGTTACCAGAACCGGGATGATCAGCATCATTCCGATCACTTTGGGCTGAACCAGATAGGCTGCAGAATTGATCCCCATGGTTTCCAGGGCATCGATCTGCTCGGTGATTTTCATGGTACCTATTTCAGAGGCAATATTGGAGCCTACTTTGCCGGCCAGGATCAGGCAGAGGACTGATGAGGAGAATTCCAGTACCAGCACATCCCGCGTGGTGAAGGAATTGTAGTAGGCAGGGATCAGGGGATTGCTGATGCTGCTTGTCATGTGGATGATCACAACCATCCCGATAAAAAAAGAGATCACCGCCACGATGCCCAGGGAGGCAACTCCAAGTTTGTCAATCTCCCGGAAAACCTGCCTGAAATAGAGACCATGCTTCTCCGGGCGGGCAAACACCCGGCGGATGAACATGACATACAGTCCCAGGATTCTGAACAATCTCATCGTATGGTTATAACTGAAACTAAGATAGGAAAAATCCCTAATATTGCCCCCGTGCTGAACATCCCCGACATATGGAAACGCCGGCTGGTGCCCGGATCGGAAATGCTTCTGAATGATTGGCTTACAGGAACTGATATCCAACTTCGCCTGTCACGGTCACGAGCTACCAAGCACGGGGATTTCAGAATACCACCGGAAGGGAAGAGGGCGGTGATTACCCTGAATCATGACATGCATCCGGTTGAATTTCTGATCACTCTGGCTCATGAGGTAGCCCATTTCAGGGTGTGGAAAAAATATGGGCGGCGAGCCAGGCCGCACGGGGAGGAGTGGAAGTACGAGTTCAGGCTGATGCTGAAAAAGGTGGTTGAATCCGGCATACTCGAACCTGCGGTTTCCAGGGCGGTCATTCAATGCTATTTCAAAAGGGAAAGAATTGGGTCAGGTTCCTGTGAGGCGATGTACAAGGCACTCGGACTCGCCGGGCATGAATCTTCCATAACGCGTGTGGCCGACATTCCTGTGGGTTCTGAGTTTACCCTTAGAAACGGAAAAACCTTCATCAAGGGGGATAAAATGAGAAACCGCTTCAAGTGTATCGAAAAGCGGACCGGCAGGGAATATTCCGTTCATCCCATGGCTGAAATTCAGGATAATTCTTAACTTACGTCGCGAGTTACCATTCGAATTCCTATCTACTTATGGATAATAACACCTTTGTCGTCATCATGGCTGGCGGTGTTGGCAGTCGTTTCTGGCCATTCAGCAGGACCCGCAGGCCCAAGCAGTTTCTGGATATCCTGGGAACAGGAAAGACCCTCATTCAGCAGACAGTTGACCGGTTCAGAAATTTGTGTCCGGTTGAGAATATTCTGATTGTAAGTAATGAAGAGTACGGCCCGCTGATCATGGAGCAGGTTCCCGACCTGAACCCTGAAATGGTGCTGCTGGAACCCCTCCGGAAAAACACGGCCCCATGCATTGCCTATGCAAACCAGCGCATTGCCAGAATTAATCCGGAAGCCAGGATCGTGGTGGCGCCTTCAGATCATCTTATTTCAAATGAAACGGAATTTCTGCGGATACTGAACCAGGGGCTTGCCTTCGTCAGTGACCGTGATGTACTCCTTACTCTCGGAATCATGCCGAGCAGGCCGGAAACCGGGTACGGTTATATCCAGGTGAACAGTCAGGAAGACATAGAAGGAAACAAGTGCCTGAAAAAAGTCAAGACCTTTACCGAAAAGCCCAATCTTGAACTGGCCCGGATCTTCCTGGAGAGCGGGGATTTCTTCTGGAATTCTGGCATATTCCTCTGGTCGCTCAAAGCCATCGAAAAGGCTTTCTGCCGGTATCTTCCCGATATGCAGGGGCTGTTCCACGACGGGGTTACCGCTTATGGAACACCCGAGGAGGCTGCATTTATCCGGCAGGTATACGGTGCCTGCGACAAAATCTCCATTGACTATGGTCTGATGGAAAAGGCAGATAATGTGTATGTTCAGTGTGCTGATTTCGGATGGTCAGATCTCGGAACCTGGGGCAGCCTGTATGACCATATTCCAAAGGATGAATCAGGCAACACTCACTCCGTCGGAAAAGTGATGGCATTCGACTCCAGCCGCAACATGATCCAGGTTCCGGAAGGCAAACTCACAGTCATCCAGGGGCTTGACGATTATATTGTCGTAGACACCGACGATGTTCTCCTCATCTGCAAAAAGGAAGACGAGCAAAACATCCGGGTGATGGTGGATGAGGTGAAAATAAAGGTGGGGAACCAATTTATTTAAGGCTCAAGGCGCAAGGCTCAAGGCGCAAGGAAAAATATATGGATTAAGGAATAAAGGCTGTCCCAAAAGGGCAGCCTTTATTATAATCTCTTACTCCTTGTTCCTTGTCCTTTTCCTTGCGCCTTGAGCCTTGCGCCTTGAGCCTTACCTAGTACTCCCACAGATCGTGCTCGAACTGGAAGATGAGGTTCTCGATTCTTTCGGCTTCGAGGAGGTTTTCAACACCGACGGTGTAGTCGCGGATCATGCGGTTGTTGTAAACGTTTTCTTCCTGGACGATAAATCCTTCGAAAAAGCGCTTATAGAACACTTCATCGAAACTTCTCATTTCCGACTGGTTAAATGAGTTGAAAGCCTCTTTCTGAGCCAGGAACGGACGTGCTTCCGGATATTTTACCCAGAACAGTTTCTTGCGGTTCAGTGTCTCCTGAGTGGAGTCACCTTCGGTGGGAAGGATCCTGATCGGGCAGATACCGATAATCCTTACATCCAGCACAGACCGCTTTCTGTCGAAGAACCACATTTCCTTAAGCAGCAGCTGTTGAACCTCATTGGTCCGGATCTGGCCCTTGACAATCACGCTGTCATACTTATTGGTTTCCACATTGAAAACCTCCGTAATCTCGTCCTTGGCGTCGAACTCTTCCAGCACCTGCTGATAAGAAATCGGTTCCTTGAACTCGTTCAGGTCGTCGTTTGCGGAATAGGCCTGCAATCCTCCGTCTTTTACGGATTCCAGCAGGACATCAATCAGGCTCATTCTGCCTCCGATAGGCTCGGTGGGAAAATAGAGATCCTGATTCATCTTTTCCCGCAGGTCAATCTGACGCCAGACAATCTTTGACCACATGATATCGGCTTCGCGTACATTGGGATAAGCGATTGGCTTTTTATTGAAGATGTGGTCCTTCTTGTATACCATATCGATTCCCGACCAGGTTGATTGGTCGGTAACTTTGACTGAATCGGAGGTTTTTACCTGGCCATTCACCAGGGTGGACCCGGCAAACAGGATCAGGGCGATTAACAATCCGGTTTTTTTCATCTCTGTCACTTTCTATTGGATCGTAAAGGTTACTGCCTGAAGGGTGCGGGCGATACCGTCCTCTCCCATGGCAACAATGTCATCAAAAATCACACGTGAATTTGCGGCTGCGCTGGAGATCAGGTTTTTCTGTTTTTGTGTCAGCGCATTGCTGCCTGAAAGCTCATCCTTGAGGAATCCGCCGGCACCACCACTGAATACAGTCACTTTAAAACTCTTGACCGTAAATTTCATATCGAAGAGGAAACCTTCCAGTTCGGCAACAACCCCTGTTTGTGCAACCAGCTCGTTCTTCGAGATCTTGCCACCGCTCTTGCCTCCAATCTTTGCAGACGGCGGAGGAACCCTGAACAGACGGAAAGGTTTGGTTCCCATTGGGGTGTTGACGCCGTTGATCTCAGCCGCAACCGAAATGACGGCCTCACCATTGTCGGCCGAAGGCCTTGCAACATATTCCCCTGGTTTAACCTGGGTCAGCTGGCCGTTAGTCATCGTGGCTGATACCTTGGAGGCTGGCACGCCCGGAACCGAAATCGAAACCGGGTTGTCAATCCCCTTGTACATGGCGTTCATCTTGGTGGCAGATACCACAAGCGCCGGGGGAGCCACTTCATATTTCTCCTCGAAACGGTAGGGTCTGGTATTTCCGTCAGGACCGGTAAAGTTGATCACACCGCCCCAGGTGAAGGATCCCACCTGACTGGTTCCCGTGTGGAAGATCCCACGGCCGTCGCGGATCTCAACCGGGCGACCGCCCACGGTGATTTCCGGACTGATGGTGGTGTCAAATGCGGCCAGGAAGATTTCTGCTTCATACGGATTACCCTGGAAAACCACATTCGAGGTTTTGGGGATCACAACTGCCCTGAGGGAATTGAATTTGAATGATTCTGCATCGATTCCGCTGAAGAGGTAGTTGAGAACATCGGATTCCGCATTACGAACATCCGACTGCATCTTGGACATGAGGGTTACGGTCCCGATCAGCGGGAGATATTCAAAATTATCCTGTTCCCATGAGCGGCCGGGTTCCCTGGGGGTTCCCTTGATGTCGTCAACCGCGAGGCTTTTGCGGATCGAACCTGCCAGAACGGTATCGGCGGGATCAATGACGTTCAAAAGGAAATCCCGGTATTTTTCCATGGTTATTTTCAGGTCCTGACCGCGGGTCATTCTGCCATTGGGCGTCTGAATGGTTTCAACGATCATGATCTGGGCGGGAATGTTCAGGTCTTCCATCGACTTGATACTGTCGAGGCGGGCATCTTTTCCGTCGGCTTCACGGACGATCTCCCATTTGTACTGGGTGATCTTATCGATGAGGGCTTGTGACTGGATTCTTACTGAATCGGCTTTGTTCTTCCAGGGACCCACCTTGACCGGGTTTTGCTGGAAGGCGTTTTCGAAGGCCGAATAGGTTATGTTGTTTTTGGATGCAAAGTTCTCAATCGTCTGATTGAGGCTTTTATCCACTTTTGCGATAACATCCAGGGTCTCTTTGGATACATTCAGTGCCAGCAATGCTGTCAGCACCAAATACATCATGTTGATCATTCGTTGCCTGGGTGTCAGCCTTGGTTGTGCCATAGTTAATGTTTCAGCGGATCACCGGGTTAAACATCTTCTCTCGTATTCATTGCTGACAGCATGTTGCCGTACACCTTGTTCAGGGAGGCAAGCTTCTTGTTCATTTTGTCGAGCTGCTCGATATAATCGTGACTGGCCTGGGTCAGCTTACCGATCTGGTCAGCTGTTTTGGTGTAGGATTCAGTCAGGGTTGTAGCCGATTTGTTGAGATGCTCGGTGGAACGCATGTAAGCGTCGCTGAATGAATTGAGGTTGTCTGATGCTTCACGCATGCTCTCGGTAAAATGAGAGGTGACCACATGGGCGTGCGACAGATCGGTCATTTTGGTGGCATTGTCGGCCAGTGATTTCATTCCGTCGCCAAGTTTGTTGAACAGCTCAGGAGTGATCTCAGCCTTCAGAAGCATCTCATCAAACTTCTGAAGTGCTGCGCCTGAAGTTGCAGGAGCCTGCACCGGAGCCGCTTTTTTCTCTTTCCTTTCAACCTTCGCTGATTTATCAGCAAGTTCGGGATATACCCGGTCCCATTCCCACTCTTCGGGAACAGGCTCGAATCCTGAAAAGAAGAAAATAATGGCTTCGGTACCCAAACCAGCAATCAGAAAATAGCTGGACAGGGGAAAGTGCTCCAGTTTCATCAAAGCACCGATCATAACGACGCTGGCGCCCCAGGCATAGAGTTTACCCATGACCTTTTTCCAGCCTTTGGTCTGAACTAGTTCTCTTAGTGTCATCTGTGGTTGATTTGTTGCGTATTGTTATTTTTCAATTCCCATCGTTGAACGGACGCAGCGGAAGCCAATATATGACTTGGCTGAATCCTGATATTCGTAGGCACGGGTACCGGCCTGCAGATAATAGGCAATGTCCTTCCATGATCCGCCGCGAACCACCTTCCGCTTCATAACGTCAGATTCATTCGGCAGGGCATTGTATTCGTAATTCGGATTAAGGTCGTGGGTGAAACTGTATGCGGCTTCATCGAAGGCGGAGTTGGTCCACTCAGCCACGTTACCAGCCATGTCATACAAACCGAAATCGTTCGGATCATAAGAACCCACTGGTGAGGGCTTCAGGAAGCCGTCGTCAACGTAATTACCCCGGAGTGGCTTGAAGTTGGCCAGGAAACATCCTTTGGCATCACGGGTATAGGGACTGCCCCAGGGATACATCGAAACATTACGTCCGCCGCGGGCCGCATATTCCCATTCATATTCGGTGGGTAGCCTGTAGTTCTGAACAAAGGCGCCCCCGTTTTCGGTGGCCAGATAGTTGTTGTGCAGAACCGAACGCCATACGCAGAATGCTTTGGCCTGCTCCCAGGTTACACCTACTACAGGATAGTCATCAAATCCCGGATGCCAGAAATACATCTTGGCCATCGGATCATTATAGCTGTAGGTAAAATCGGAGATCCAGGCAAGGGTATCCGGATAAATATTAATCTTATAGGTCTTAACGAACCTCGAACGGTCGGAAACCAATACGGTATCCTTGTAAAAATCCCTGGTCTTGTCGGAATTCTGAATAGAGCGCTTATAGTCCCGTTTTTCTTTGGCAGCCTCCTGATAATCAATATCCTGATATTCATATACCAGTTTACGGGTATCCAGTTCCTTGCGGCGGAAGAAGCGCTCGTTTTCCGGAATATACATGTCTTCCAGGGCAGCAATCACCTCTTCATCCCGCATGTCGATCTTGGTGTCCCACTTGATCAGCGGAGGTTCGATGGGATTCTGGAACTCATCTTCTGAGATCAGGTATTCATCCGGGAACTGATCCCCCAGTTTGCGCCGGGTGATGGAGTCGATAACCCACGTTACAAATTGCCGGTATTCGTTGTTTGTGATCTCCGTTTCATCCATCCAGAAGGCATCCACGGAAATAGTTTTGGATTGGGAGTTCATGGCAAACGTGGGATCCTCATCACTGGGGCCCACAACGAAAGATCCCATCGGAACTTTGACCATCCCGTAAGGATCCGGCTCAAACCATTTTTCCCTTTGCTGAACACCGATCAGCTCGCCGTTTCCGGTGCTGCTGCAACCAGACAGAACCAGGGACGCGACCAAGCCTAGGAAAACAAGTTTCTTCATAACAGAATTATAAAAATCTCACACTTTTATATCGCTGGTTGAACTTCTCCGTACCGATCTCAAGATTGTATCCGATCATGAATTCGACGGTTCCGTTGCTATAGGCTCCAATGGCCGAAGTGGTGAAATCATAGGATATTCCCACCCTCATTCCATTGGTCAGTTCTGTTCCTGCCATAAAGGCAACGGCATCTCCGAGCCTGTAGGAAACGCCTCCCCAGAACTTTTTATTGTATATGACCATCGTATTAACGTCAATCTGGGAGGAGGCTCCATCAGTTTTGAAGTATAACGACGGCTGAATTTCCCAAACGGGATTCGGCAGTTTGATCAGGTACCCAACGGTGCCGTAATAGTGTCTTGCCATACGGGTCATGGCTCCTGAACCGTAATCAATCAGTGGCTGATGCAGGTGGGCAACCGAAGCCCCGGCATAAAGCCTGTCATTGCTGTAAAATAGCCCGAGGCCGAGGTCAAAGGCCATGGTCGATACCTGTTCATCCGGAATGGCAGGATCCTGCGAGGCCGGGATGTGATTGTCACTGTCGGGGATCACCCATTTGCCGTTCAGGGCCTTGCTGAGTAACCCGGCGTTGACCCCGATACCCAGACTTCCGCCTGCAAGGTCCAGCCGGTAGGCGTAATGCAGTTCAATGCCCATATTCTTTTCAAACCCGAGGCGGTCATCCATGAATGTCAGCCCGGCACCGCTGTTAATACCGAAAGGCTTCACAGGTGAATGGACGCTGAACAGGGTGGTTTTGGGATTGCCGTCAAAGCCCATCCATTGCTGACGGTTGATGGCTGTTGCGCTGAGCATGCCCTGACTTCCCGCAACAGCGGGATTGAAGGCGAGGAGATTGTACATATTCTGGGTGAACTGCGGATCCTGCTGGGCCTTCAATAGAGACCCGGCGGACGCGGTCCAAAGAATGATTCCTGCCAGAAAAATGCCGAACTTCCTCATGTTCAAAATCAAGACAGTAAAATAAGTGAAAATATCAATACACAGCACCACCATTAACGCAGCAGAGTCTCAATAAGTATGCGCCCGGTCATGAGATCCGCCTGAAATGATTCCACCACCTGTCGGGGATTTCCCCTTCGCTGGCAACCTGATAATCCCGGTAGGAGCAGGCAATGAAAAGGGATCTCGGATAGGTGGTATCCGGATAGGGCACTTCCACCCACCACCGGTTGCTCCCGGGACTTTTATAAAAAGTCAGCTGATGTCCTGATTTGGGCAGGTCAACTATATATTTCTGGTACTGACGGATATCTGAGAAAGGATAATCGGATCTTCTCTGGCTGATCCCCTGGAGGAAGAACCAGGTCATTTGTGCTGCCAGACCGGCTGTCTGCCCGTTGAGATCACGTTCCCGGTCAAATCCCGACAATGCCATCAGAGTCAGTTTGTCGCTCAAACCTGCATACCTGGCCAGCTGGCAGGCTTCTTCGGCCGTCAAACCGTTAGCCGACGGGTAAATTACGCCGGGAGCTTCTGTCTGCCGGATGGAAGTCATGGAAAAATCCAGGATATCCGTATTTCTGAACACAGGTTCTGCCTCGCGCAGGTCCTCCCTCAGAGCCCCGAGCCTGTGATGCTCGAAAAACAGATCATCCATCCGGTCGAAACTGCCCGGATCTGTGAGGTATGTCTGATATCCGAGGTGGACAAAATCGAAAAGATGCCCTTCCGACTTTGATATCAGTCCGTTAATATACAGGCTTCTGGAAGCCTGATCCTCAGGCATCAGGTCGATCACCGGGTCAATCACCGTGAGGTTGTATGGCGACTCCAGGCGGTCATAAGCTTCCCCAAAGGTTTGGATGTCGTGTCTGGAGCTGCCGAGAATGATGATGATCTTCTGAAACTTCCCGAGCTCGGTGATCACGTCTCCCAGGCCGATCCTCGTATCTGCCGGGTTCTTGCCCTTTTTCAGGTTGCCCAGGTCGACGATCTGCCCCAGTGCGGGCAGTCCGGCTAACCCGTACAACCACTCCCTGACCGCGTCAGCCTGTTCAGGATCACCCGCACCGAAAAGAAAGATGGGTGCATCCTTAGGAACGGTTTGTCCCGCTTTCCTGTGAATCTTGATCTGGTCGTTCAGGCTATTCAGTATCCGCTCATCGCCTTTTACATGTAGTGGCTGAACCGGCTCGAAATAGGGAAGAATTTCACTGAGCGATTTCATGATATGTTATTTCTTCTCCTGGGAACTCTTGGCTATCAGGTTCATGCAGTCCTCTTTGGTCAAGGCTGCCGGATCCATGGTTTTCGGGATCTTGAAGTTTTTTTTCTGATAAGAGATATAAGGCCCGTATCTTCCGTTCAACACCCTCAGATCAGGTTCGCCCTCATATTCCCTGATCACTTTCTGCAGATCGGCGCTGCGCTTTTCATGGATCAGCTCTACCGCCCTTTCAAGGGTAACGGTCATCGGCTCATCCACTCCTTTTTTAAGGGAGTAAAATTCATTTTTATGCCGGATATAGGGACCGAATTTTCCGACCCCGACTGTGATTTCCTTGCCTTCGAATTCACCCAGATTGCGGGGTAGGGCAAAGAGTTTCAGGGCTTCTTCAAGCGTGATGGTTTCAATCATCTGGCCTTTGGCAAGCCGCGCAAACTTTGGTTTGGCACCTTCCTGAGCCTCTCCGATCTGAGCCATGGGGCCATACCTGCCTATCTTAACATACACCGGTTCACCCGACTTCGGATCCTTACCCAGCAAACGTTCGCCTGAACTCCGGGCGGTATTCTTTTCGGTTGAATCAACCTGGGTGTGGAAGGGCTTGTAGAAACGGTCGATCATCTCGAACCAGATCATTTTCCCTGCAGCGATCTCATCGAAGTTTTCCTCAACGCTGGCAGTGAAATTATAATCGACAATGTTGCCGAAATGCTCTGTAAGAAAGTCATTTACGACAATTCCGATATCAGTTGGGAACAGTTTGGCTTTCTCAAATCCCGATTTTTCATTCTTGACAAATGTGGTAATCCTGCCCCCTTTCAGCTTCAGACCGTCAAGCTCCCGGGTTATTCCGGGCCGGTCCTCCTTGACAACATACTCACGGGTTTGAATGGTGGAAATGGTAGGAGCGTAGGTGGATGGGCGTCCAATTCCCAGTTCCTCCAGCTTTTTCACGAGACTGGCTTCGGTATATCTCGGAGGATAATGGGGGTACCGCTGCATCGCTTCC
>Ga0172368_10001816_pt1 | contig 28295 bp, 29 predicted proteins | sample Lak11m_FD_114540 | JGI IMG/M metagenome (GOLD analysis project Ga0172368, IMG submission 114540) | Freshwater microbial communities from Kabuno Bay, South-Kivu, Congo - kab_022012_11m | ecosystem: Environmental > Aquatic > Freshwater > Lake | place: Democratic Republic of the Congo: South-Kivu...
CGTCTTGCCCGGCGGTATACTCCACTTCGAGGTGCAATATGATCACGATTCCGGTCCAGTTATCGAATGAATTAGCCCAGCGCGTGCTACCGCTCCAGGATCGTCTGTCGGAGATCATCGAACTGGGCCTGCGCGAGCTCACAGCAGCCGGAGAGGCAGAGCCGACTGACCTTCAGGCCAAACAACAGGCCCTGGATGCGCTGCTATCCACAGGCATTGTCATGCTGCCCAGGCCGATCGCAAGTCGCCAGCCGCGCCGCCGTTGCACGCCTATCCGGGCTGGCGGCCCGCCGGCGAGTGAACTGATCATCGCCGAGCGTCGCAGGAGCTATGAGCCAGCCTCCTAACCCGGCAGCAACCAGCTACCTGGACAGCAGCGCGCTGGTCAAGCGCTACCTGGTCGAGATCGGCACTCCCTGGATGCAAAGGTTGTGCGACGACTCGGCCCAGACGGTCACCGTTGCCGAGATCGGTCTGGTGGAAGTCGCCGCGGCGTTTGCGGGCAAGCTGCGTGGCGCCTGCATTACGCCGGCCGACTACACCGGCGCTCGCATCGATCTGATAGCCGATGCCCGCGATGAATATGTTTTGGTCACGGTCAATCGTGCGGTCGTGGACGAGGCGATCGAGTTGACGGCTCGGTATCGCCTGCGCGGTTATGATGCCGTTCACCTCGCGTGTGCGCTTATTCTGAACCGCGCCCTGGTAGCTTACCACTTATCGCCTCTGATCTTCATCTCGGCTGACGACGATCTCTTGAAAGCAGCGGCGGCTGAGGGTCTTCCGACAGACAATCCCAACCTCCATCCATGACCCGGTGCTACCGGGCAGAACTGCTGATCACTCGTCGCGGCGATCAACTGCCCGTCGGTGGAGAAAACACACCCTGAAGCATACTAGGTCTACGTCTTGCTCAGCGGCCGAGCGAGCTGATCGCGCCGGCCAGGCCGAGCAGCTGGATCAAGACACCGATCACACTCAGCACGATGCCAGCAATGCCGAGTCCTTTGGCTCCCTTGGTGACAGCGATGATGCCGCAAATGATCGCCGCTATCCCCAAGGGCCAACCCAACCAGCCGCAGAGGAGACCGCCTATCATCTGCACGCCGAACGTTAGGGCCCCCAAGACCAAAGAGACGATGCCAAGAACTTGTCCGGTGTTGTCTTGTTGCACTTTTGTATCTCCTGTGAATGAGTTGTGGTGGTGGACGGCCAAGTGGCTCTGTCAGTTGTCCACCCGGTTGGCAGGTCCGCAAGTTGATAAGTCATGCGCCGTCGGTTTTCAATGCATTACCTACCTCCTTCTGGCCCGCCCGGTCGCCAGCCCTCAGGCGTCCCTGCTGGCTTGCCTTCCATGCCGACCTCCACTGTTTCGTGATGCAGCTTGACTTCTGGTCGTTCCGCGCCCGTTTCAGCGCGCCGCAGTTCGGACAGCAGATGGCCTCGATGGGCAATGCCGGCTGGCACAGTAGGGGAGATAGCGCCTCAAATGCGAATCGAGCGCCACTCCGGCGCGACACGAAAATCACCAATTGACATCCACCCAGATGCCTTGCCCACAGGCAAGACAACAGAACTCCAGGTGGGCTGGTTGTGCAACTACGGTGTAGACTTGACCGCACCACGGGCACTGACACTCGATGAACGGCGCTTTCGTATCGACATCCAGGTCCTTTTTCGCCACAAGCCATTCCCCGTTGTTGACGTCGTTGGCCGGACTGCGGACGATTTCAACATTGAACAATAGACTTCCTACCCTCTTGTTCACATTGATCCTTGGTGCCCTCACTGGACTCGCTGCCTGAGATTGCGAGGCGAGGGGCTGGAGTGCGTGACCACAAGACATGCAGAAACGCGCGTCGGGCTTCACCGATTGGCCGCAGTTGCTGCAGAAGGCAGGTTGGCGAGCGGGCAGCGCCCCTGGCAGCGAATGATCCACCTGAGATGGCGGCGCCCCTGGCAGCGCATAATCCACCTGCGGCGGAGGCGCCGGTGGAGATGGCGGTGGCGATAGCGCCGCCGCCGCCGGCAGAGCAACCTCGGCCCCGCTGGTCGCAAAATCCATTACTGCTGAGGCTAGCAGGCCGATGTATCCCATGACCAACAGCCAGCCCCCAAAGAGGAGATCGCCCACGCCGCCGCCGGCTCTGCGCAGCAAAGACCACGCATCCAACAACGACCACAACCCGATCAACGCGGCGATCAGCCTGGCAACCCCAGCCCGTGTGCGCGTCTGGGCTGTGTCGCTGCGGCTGATGAAAAACAGGAGAACGCAGAAAAGGCCGACCACCACCGTCATCCAGATCAGCCACGGATTCTCCAGGTACCCGTTGCTGGTTGCCAGGGTGTAACCGTTAATGTCCTGATCACAGGCTCTTACCCAGGGCAGAAAGAAGCTGAAGATCAGGATGAGGCCGGCGATCGTGCCGAGTCTACTGCCTGAGGATCGTTGTTTCATCAGGTTACCTCCTTCTTCAGTTTGGATCGCCACCTCCGGGGCCGGCGCTAACCCCTTTCCGGCCCGCCCGGCCGCCAGCCCTCAGGTGTCCCCGCTGGCCGGCCTTCCCTGCCGGCATCCGCCGTCTCGTGATGCAGCTTGACTTCTGGCCGCTCCGCGCCCGTTTCGGCGCGCTGCGCATCGCCCAGTTCAGTTGTGGCGGACTTGGGCTGGTGGTCGGGCGGCGGAGCCGCAACGTCTCCGCCCTGCATCGCCTTCATCCCTGTCGGGCTCAGCGGCCTGGTCGCGCCGGCCGACTCCTGGGCAGCATCAGTCGCTTCTCGGACGTCCCTGGTATCCGACGTATCGAATGACATGGCGTACCTCCGGTTATGCGCCTACGCACCTATCGCCGCGTTGACGCCGCGCTGCGCCTGATCGGTCACCCCCTGGACCGCGGCCATCGCCTTCTGCCCCAGGTACTGGCTCGGCGCGGGCTTCTCCGCGGCGGCATCCATGACCGACCAGGTGTCCTTGACCGTGTTGGCCGCCAGCCTGGCGGCGTCAAAAGCAGCATCGACGGCTAACTTCTCAACGCCCATGTGCGCTCCTATTCATATTAAGAGGAAGGAACAGGGCCGATTTCTTACAGCATGGCGATAGTCATCACCCGCTCGCCGGCAGCGCCTCGATAGCACGGACAAACGACCGGCGCATGTGCTCCGTGAATGGGAAATCTATTTCGTGAGCCAGGTAACAGTAGGCGGCCTCGCGCTGGCCCACCCGGCCGGCCTGGGCCGCCGCTTCGCCGCAGACTGCCGCCACCCCTTGCCAGTTGGCCGGCCAGTGCGCCGGCTCCGGTCGTTCATCGAACGCGGCAAGCGCGGCATGGAACCGTTGGACCGTCTCCTTATGCCGTGTCACCGGCTCGATCTGCTCGCGATGCTGGCACGGCTCGCCGCAAAAGCGGCAGCCGTCGAACGGCAGCAGCGCTCGAAGTTGCTCCGCATAGAAGCCGGCCATGTGCTCGCGCACCGCGGCGTCGGGCAGGAAGTCCGCGAAGCCCACGCCGTCCTTATAGGGCGGCACGCTCATGAAGGTGGCTTTTTCGAATCCGGTCATGAAGGCCGCGGCCTGGCCGACGCGCAGCTTGCCCATGAACCGTTCCTGCGCCTCATCCATGATCATCGCCGCGGCCAACGCCTCACGATCCTGGCGGCCCGGCAGCATGTGGCCGATCTTGAGGTTGGTGTTGCGCACCGCGTCCGGCGCCAGTTTCTCAGGGCTCTGCTCGGCGATCAACACGCCCTGGCCGTAGGCCCGCATCTCCACCAGGAAATCGCTGATCATCCGCACGGCCTTGGCCCGCGTATCGGCCGCCACCTCGCTGTTGCCGACCGACGCGACGTTCTCCATGATGCGGTGCGCCTCTTCGATCAACAGCAGGTGGCGTAGCCCGGCTGAGCTCTCCCCGGACCGCCGCGCCTGCATCTGGCGATGCTCCCGCAGCAGGATCAGCAGGAACATCATCGCCAGTCCCTTGGCGTCGTCGTTAAGCGAGTCCAGCTCCAGCACGGCCGGCCGGCCGAACAGCAGGTCGGGCGAGATGGAGCGCCGGCAGTTGAACATGCGCCCCTTGCTCCCGCGCAGCAGGCTGCCGATCCGCCCTTTGACCGCGGCCTGGATGTTGTCGTTCAGCTCGCCGCGGTAGCCGCGGCCCGTCACCGCCTGCACGGCCGCGCGGTAGAACTCAGCGAGCGTGGGGAACAGGCGACGATCGGGGCCGCTGCCCGCATCTTCAGGCCCCGTGTCGGTCAGCCGCCAGCCTTTGGCCGTGTAGATCGCCTCCAGCGCCTCCTCGATGATCGACGGCAGCACGCCGAACTGCGGCATGGCCGCGTTGATGGCGACGTTGAGCGCCTCCAGGTGGACCTCCAGCCGCACGCCCGGCAGCAGCTCGAACGGGTTCAGCCGGAACGGCGCGGTCGTCTCGTCGCCCAGGGTGAACACCAGCAGATTTTCGAAGCCCGGCTGGCGGATGAGGCCGCGATACTCGGTCTTGGCCGGCTCGATCACCAGGAACGGGACTCGGCGTTCCTGGAGCTGGCTGAGCAGGTAGAGGCAGGTGTTGGTCTTGCCGCTGCCCGGCAGGCCGGCGATCAAGCCATGCCGCGCGAGATCCTTGAGCCGCACGGTCACAGCGCCGCCGCGCTGAAAGCTGCCCAGGTGAATCTCGTCCGCTTTGATCTGCGATCGGCGGCCGCCCGGCTCGAAGTCGGGCATGGGCTCGCGCACCTCGATGCCGGGCACGCCCCCACGCACCGCGATCGGGAAACGAAAGAGGGCGGCCGCGCCGCGCGCGTCGGCCAGGTAGCGCAGGCGCTGCAAGTCCGGGCTCTCCCTGGCCTGTGTCTGGCCCCAGGGCGTCAGAACCAGGTGGTGCAGGGTGCGCGCGGCGGATTGCGCCTCGGGATCTGTGCCTGGATAGATGACCTCGGCGGCGGAGATCAGCTCGTCGTCTCCCCGACCGGCCGTCCGGGCGGTGAATGCAGCTCCCAACGTCTGGGCGATGCTCATTGCTGCGAAGCGATCCGGGCTGGCGGCCTGGGCGACCATCACGAACGGCTGGTTCAACCGGCGCAGCTGACCAGCATAGACGCGAGCCACCGCGGCGGCCTGCGGATCGGCCCAGCGTCCGCTGTACTCCACGCTGTGTGCGCTGCGCTGCCAATCGGCCGCGGTCTGCGCGGTCGCGGCCGCGGCGGCCAGCGCCCGGTATTCAGCCTCACCAAGGCGGGTCGGCTCCAGGTGCAAGTTGATGACGCACGGCGCCGACTGACGCAGCAACGCCTCGAACGGCTGCAGGAACGCGCCCGCCGGCTGCCAGTAAGGGTAGACCACATAGGCCTCGCCCTGGGCCCAAGAGAAGTTCACCACCTCCTCGCGCTGGCGGACCTCCACAATGAATGGGGCGGCAAGCGGCGTTCGCAAAGCTGTCAGTTCGGGCAAGGTCGTCACCTCGCTCACCGGCAGGCCGAAGGTCTGCGCCAGCCGCGCCAGGTCGGCGGCTAACTGCTCGGCGGCTGTCTGAGCCGCATCGGGGCGCGTCAGGATGCGCGCCAGCAGGGCGATCTCAACGCCGGCACGCTCCGGCCGGTAGATGAAGCGCAGGCTGAAGGCGGCGCTCTGCCACTTCCAGAGGTTGGCCACGAATTGCGCCTGGCGTTCGAGCAGCTCGGCCAGGCGTTCGATATCGCTTCCGCCGACCAATGTCTGATCGGCCAGGAAGTCGGGCAGGTGGGGCAGGCGCAGGGCCACGACGGTTCGTTGCACCTGGATCGCCGATCCGCTGGCGCCGGCGGCCAGCCCGTGCGCCGGCCACAGCGCGCGGTCCGGCGACTCGCGGGCCTGGTCGGAGAAGGTTTGTAGCGTAATCATGGTCAGATTAACCGCCGGCGGAACCCGTACTCGGCGGCCTGGGGCATCAACCGCTGCTCGATGCCGACTTCATCCAGCGCCTCGCGCACCGTCTGTTCGACCGACTTCTCCAGCGCCACGGTGTCATCAATGTCGAACTCGTTGGGCGACACGCGCAGCGCGGCCAATACATCCTTCTCGGTAAGATATTTATAGCCGCTGAAGAGCGCCAGGATGCCCAGCGCCAGCCAGTCGAGGAGGTAGATTGGCCCCAGGCAGCAGGTCAGGAGCATCAGGCCCTGCAGGTCGCCGCCGACCCCGCCGAACAGGCTCACGCCGACCTGGCTGAACGCATTGTTGTAAGCTACGGGATAGATCAGCGCGAACAAGACCGCAGCCGCCAGGATCAGGATGCGCATGGTGCTGACCGGGCCTTTGAAGTAGGTGACCTGCGAAACGAAGAGATCCTTGCCGAAACGCGCAATGTAGAGGCCGGCGGTTGTCAAGCCACGGCGGATCAGGAAATAGAGCCGGGAATCAACCAGGACTCCCTGACGCACCAGCTTTACCTGATCGACCGCGGCGAGGTTGGGAATCTGGCGGCGTTCGAAGCGAGATGCAACGAGATCGCGCAGGGCATCAGCGCGTTCGCCCTGGTCGTTGATGAGCCACGAGACGTGGCGACCGCGCGTGCCGTAGCCAGCGAACGGCCCCCAGATGCTGACGGTCACGGTGCCGACGTTGCCCATCTGGCCGATAGGCGGAGAGGCTAACGGCTGCGCAGAGCCAGCCTTGGCGACCGAGACGCCTGGAGCCGGGGCAGGTGGACTAAGCGGCGAGGCCGGTATCGGCACTGGGGATGTCCTGCTTTCGGTCGGCGCCGCAGCGGCCGGCAGCGCCGCCAACTTGAAGCCGCAGGACATACAGAAAGGCCCTGGGCCGGGATCTGGTGTGCCACAATTGGGACAGGCCATTGGATGAACTCCTTGAGCAGTCAAAGTGCGCTTGCGCCTGGGTTTAGCCCTGGCGCGGTGGGATAGCCTGGCCGCAGCTCATGCAGAACCTGGCGCCAGGCTGCGTCGGCTGCCCGCAGTGGGGACAGAACCCGCCAGCTCTGATCACCGGCGCGGCGATTGCCGGCGTCGCAATCTGGCTGGGCGGATGCCGGCGCAAGAGAAGGAAGGCGACCACGGCCGCGACTGCAATGGCCAGGACGACGAGCAGGATCACCAGCCAATTCGTGCTGCTTGCAGGCGTGATGATGGCTTGCAGCGGTTCAGTGCCACTCCACACGATGGTGTTGTTGCGACCGCCGCTGCGCCAGTTGTCCGAGTTGTCGATCTGTAGCCAGTTGTCGCTCTGCAGGATCTTGCCCACGTGCAGCCTGACCGTGTTTTGGACACCGGACAGGTCGTAGTTTGGGCTGGCGGAAATAGACAACGCGTCCTGACCCTGGTATTGGGTTTTCTGTATGTTGATGCCATAGGAGGTGGCGAGGTTCTCGTAGCTTGTGCCGCCGACGGAGATGCGGTAGACGATCTCGTCCGGGCTCCTGGAGTTTTCCTTGCGCCAGGAGAACCTGGCGCCCTCAGTCGAGGCCTGCTGCTCCATTTGTTTGAACTGCGACTCGATGGCGTCGGCCCCTCCGACCAGCGCCAGACCGGCCGCGGGCACAGTGACCCGGCTGGTTGCGTCGAACCGATCGCCGCTGTAAAGTGTCAGATCGGTCTCGATGCTCCCGCCGCAGGCGCTCAAGAGCAGCGCAAACAACAAGAGGATGACCATCATGATGGCAGATCGTCTCACTGAAGGGGTGCGATGCTTCACTTCATCCTTCCTTTCGAGCAGTTGATTTGGCGCGTCTTCTGGCGAACAGGAAGCCGCCCGCGCCCAACACGACGACCACAGCAATCCCAATGAGCGCCAGCACTAACGTGCCCGGCCGGCTGCTGCTGGCTGTCTCGTCAGGAGGGGCGGGGGTCAAACGCGCAGGCGGCGTAGGGGTCAGGCTGAGCGTCTCAGGCTGCGGTGTAAACACCACGGTAGGCGTGATGGTAGATGTGGGAGTGGGCGTAAGGGTCGGCGTCGGCGGAATCTCGGGCAAGGTGAAACGCCACTGGTTGCGGCCCTGTTCGTCGTCAGCATACAACTGGCGAGGCGTCATACCGTCCACGGCCAGGTAGGCCGGCGCAAAGGCCAACGCGCCGCCGACCGGCATCCAGTGCAAGCCGCCGTTCGGGCTGATGAAAATGCGGTTACCGAGCGTGGCATAGAGCACATTCGGATCGCTCCAGTCGCGCATCACACGCCCTGTCCCACTGGCCAGGCCGATGCCTGCTGGACTGCTGCCCCAGGTAGCGCCGGAATCGCTGCTGGAGACCAGGCCGTTATCCGTGCTCGCGTACACTTCGCCCGGCTTTGCGCCGGACCACAGGTTACGGCAGTTCACCTGTCCGACCCCGCCTACCGTTCCCCAACTGGCGCCGCCGTCGGTTGAACGATACAAGCCCTGCGTGGTCGCGGCCATGACCTGGGTCGCATCTTCCGGCGCCAGCCACAGATCATTGGCCTGGACGTTGCCGGGTAGTTGCGCTGCTCTCCAGAACGTACCGCCATCGCCGCTGCGCAGGATCACGCGGCCGAGGGACACCAGGATCACCGCCGGATCGGTGGGCGCTGTGGCGATCGCCCACGGCCTGTCCGCAGTGGGCATGCCGGTGGCTGCCCAGCTTTGCCCCGCGTCGCTGCTGATCAGCAGCGCGTTGCCCGCCGCCGCGAACATCTGATCCGGGTCACCGGCGTGCATGTGGAACGCGCCGATGCTCTGGCCAGCAGGCCACCCCTGTTCAATCTGCGTCCAGGTGCGCCCGTTGTCGGTGCTGCGCCACGCGCCGCCGCGCACGTGATTAGCCAGGAGCAGGCCGCTCTTCGTGGGGTGCGCGGCGACAACGATATAGCCGCCCGGGGCCGGCGGCGGCGTCCAATTGGCTCCGGCATCGAAGCTCTTCAGAACCGCGCCGTTGGCAACCGCATACATTACCGCAGGGTTCCCCGGTTCGGCCATCAGACGGCTGATGTTCGCCTGGGGGGCCGGCTGGGCTGTCTTCCAGGTGACGCCCTTGTCTTGACTACGATAGATGACATCCCCGGCCGCCGTGTAGAGCGTGCCGCCGCCGGCGCCGGTCCACAGCAAGATGCTGGAACGATAAGAGGGCTGAGGCGAGCCGAGGGACACCCAGTTGGCGCCGTGATCTGTTGAGCGGTACAGGCCCCCATCGGCTGCCAGGTAGAGTATCCCAGCCACCAGGCCGTCCACCTGCAAGGCATAGATGTTGCCCGCGCCCTCCAACCCCGCGCCGGTCTGGTTCCAACTTGCGCCGCCGTCGGTGCTGTGGAAGAATCCTCGGCCAGCCACCGCAACGTAGACGTGCAGGCTGTCGGGCGCCCCCAGGGCAAGGGCCGTCACGTTGCCGGATACCGCCAAGCGGTTCCTGGTCCAGGAGCTCCCGCCATCTTCAGAGCGCAGTAGATCAGAGGCGGTAACAACCCACAACTGATTCGGGTTATCTGGATTGATCGTGAAGCCCGTGATCCCCTTCAGCAGACCGGGAGCCAGGGTCGTCCATGACTCGACGCCCATGCGCTGTTGTAATTGGCCGCCGACTAAAGCGTATACGATGGAAGGGGTGAGCGGATCGAAGACCAACTGCGTGGTTCCCGGCGGCACGTCATCAGCGAGGGTCCATTCGCCGCCGCCATCTCGGCTGACGAGGGTCAGCCGCGGACCGACAGCGTAGACATTTCCTGGAGAGCCGGGATGGATGGCTAATTCAGACGGGCCGAACGGCGTTGTGTTTAGCGTCGTCCAGACACCATCCCCAGCGCACACCGGGCGCGCTGGCGGGGTTGCCAGAAGACAGACTATGACGACGGCCAAGAAGATCGGTCGGCTACCCCTCATCGATATCCCTCCTTTGTGGGTGGACGCCGGAGGCACGGGCAGCTTTAGTCTATGGCGGTGCTACCCCATCAAGGCGACTGCTGGCGGGCGCCGCAATCCGGGCAGAAGATGGCCTCAATGGGCAGTAGCGCCTGGCACGAGACACAGAGCTTTGTGAGCGGTTCCGGCGCTACTTCTGACGCGACTGGAGTCGCGATCTCGGCTGGTTCACCAGAGGGCAGTGCCGCTTCTGGCAAGACTGGGGCTACGACCCCGGCTGGCTCAGCGGAGGGCAGCGCTACTTCTGGCGCAGGCGTCACCACAAACTCCTCGGAGAGAGAGGTCTCCGCAGGGATGGCAGGCGCGGCGCCCACTGGGGCTGGCGGCGGTGTCCCGAAAGGTGTGGGCGGCGCAGAGGGCACGGCCGCGCCGACGCGGGCGCCGCAGTCAGGGCAGAAGATCGCAGTGGCCGGCAGCTCCGCGCCACAGCCTGTACACCGTATGGTCTGCGGCGCTTGCGTCTTACGCGCCCCGCAGTTGGGACAGAACTGCGCCGCGGCCGGCATCGGACTGCCGCAGGAGGAACAAGTGGCTTCGGCCGGCGGCGCCTTGGGGATCTTGTAGCCGCACACGGGGCAGAAAGCAGCGCCCTCCGGGATGAGTTGCCGGCAACTCGGACACGGGACACCGGCCTGGACCACGGGTGGGGTAGCCAGCTTTTCAACACGGATCTGCTCAATGCGCGCCTCCCGCTGGCCGATCTGCTCGTTCAGGGCATCTATTTGCTGGCAGATGCTCACCAACTGCGGATGGGCGATCTCACCGGCGCGATAGGCCGCCAACGCGGCCTGGCTCAGCGCCTCCAGTTGCGCCTTGATGTCTCGGCGCAACTGGTCAATGGCGCCCTGCTCGCGGCGGATACGGATCAGCTTATCCGCCTCCAGAGCAGCCTGATCTGCCTTCAGACGCATGGAATCGATGAGGCCTGGCATAAGTCATCCTCCTTGGGGCAGGAATTCACAGTATGAACATGCACAAGAAAGGGGCGCTGCACAAAGAACTGTACGAGATTATACTCCCTGTTTGCGAAAACCACAACGTCGAGAGGATCGCCGGATACTTCACGACAGCGTCTTGGCACAGCGCAGGCGGAAATTGCTGCTCGTGCGCCTGGCTCGAATTCAGCGCCCCTTGCTCGCCAATGAGTTCATGATGCTGGCGATCCCATTCTGCCAGTTTTGATCCGTTGCGTACGCGACGTTCATGCCTCGCAGAGTAGCGCCATGGTAGTATTTGCCGCCTTCCGTCAGATAATCGGTTTTTACGTGCAGCATAACCGTATCCACGCACTCCTCTTTGGTCTTGAACGTCCAGGCGCATTCGTATGGACATGTGTCGTATGCGCCGTAGCCGAACAGGTTGTTCTTGTCGCGTGCCAACTGACTGGTTCCCCACCTCGATTCCCAGGCGGCGTGCGCTGCGATGTAGAAGGCATTGATGCCGTGTTTCTTCCCGATATCCACAAAGCCCTGACCCAAGCCCACCAGCGGACTGTCGGGCCGCATCGCCTTGATGGCAGCATCCAACTGCGCACCCGAGACGGTGGCGAGATGCGTGAGATCGCTGTCCACCGTGAACGGGCCATCGTCGGTTGGCGGGGCGATCTTGGCCTCGACGGTTAGCCTGGCGGCTGCTACCTGGGTCTTCGCTGCTTCCGCTCCGCCCGCGATAGCTGTCTTGGAGGCTGCCACCGCGGTTGTCTTGGCGATCGCTTCAGTCGTCTGTAGAGCCTCCGCAGCCCGTGTGGCAAGATAGCGCTGGTCTTGCTCGGTACAGGCTGCAAGAAGGCAGATCGTCAGGCAAAGAATGGTTGTTCTGATGGAGCGCATCGTAACCTCCTGGTTATGCTGGCCCCAGGGCCAATATGATCCACGTGCTTTCACGCTTGCCTGCCGTGAGCCCAACGCATAGATTACCGGGTTCCTATGGCTCTATTCCCATATTCATCAGTGATCTCCAGCTTGTCACCGCTGATCTTCACATCGAACAGATACACGCCCGCGCCGAACCCGGCCGTGATCTTCAGCCGCCCATCGGAGAGTATCGTCCTACTCGGACAGCACCTTCGTCCCGCAGTGCATACAGAATCGTGCTCCCGGCGTAAGCGGTTGGCCGCAATTAGTACAGAAATTCGAGCGCTGAGCATTCGGAGCGGCCCCGAGCGATGCCACACTTGTCACCGAAGACGGCGCTTCGAGTGCTGTGCTATCCAGTTGCGGCGGTGGTGCCGTTCGTAGAGGGAGATCCACGGGCGCAGCGGGCTGGTCGTGCTGGCGACTTCCTACTGTAGTTGTTGTTGCTGCCCGGATGGACGGTTCCCCGAAGAAGGCCGCGAGAAAGCCCTGCGCCTCCTGCTGGAGCTGCCGGGCCTGCGTCGTGCCGCCGAGCTCATTGTCCAGGGCAATGAAGCGCGGCAGGTCGATCTTGTCTTTGAGCTCATCCACGACCTTCTTGGCTTCCTTGTACTCTTTGTGATGCAGCCAGCGGCTAAACATGATCGCACCGGCGAGCCACGCGCCGATCCCGACGACCAGGCCGGGGATGACTCCGGTATTGCTACTCCAATTCCCTCCGCTGAACAGCGCCACAAAGAGCCCGATGCTGGCCGGCAGGCCAACGAAATAGTAAAGCAGCCCAAATCCATTCCTTAGCAGCCAGCCGTTGCGCCCCGCATATTGCTCTACCGCGGGTGCCGCTTCGACCAGCCGCCGACCATCGTCGTAGTTCTCCAGGTAGTAGTTGTAGTCTGGCAGGCGGTCGGCGGCTGCCATGACGCGGGCCACCTCGCCCTGCTCCGCGGGCGTGAGTCGCGCCATCAACCGCCTGTGGTTTTCTTCGATCAGCCGGATCGTCTGAGCCGCATATTCCTTATCCCCCAGCTCCGGGAACAATTCGGGCGTCACACCAGAGTCGTGCAGGCGGTCGGCGACGACGCTGATCGCGCCCGCCGCAGCCAGCGGCGACCGGGCTTCCATAGCCAACGCGTTATCGGCCGCCTGCTTGAATTGGAAGATCTGGTCACGCAGATGCCGGATGAAGGCCTGAATCAGGGCGGCATCCGCGCCTTGCCGGCGCAGGGTGGATAACTGCGCTGCATTGTAGAGATCCGCCCCCAGACTTGCGGCGTTCAAAGCGGTGTTGAGCCAGCCCATGGCGATCTCCTCCTGTAGCTGGTGAATGTTATGTGGGTCAATGATGTTCGATGCTTCATGCTGACGTTTCTTCTCCGTAGGTGGGCCGCCCAAACCGGGCGGCCCGTGTCGAGCAGCGTCTCAGGCTATGAGGGCGTCGGTTTCCGGCGCGGAGCCTGCCTCTTTACCGCCTCCGGATCAGCGGCAGATACACCTTCGTCTGCGCCTTCACCTGGTACTCCCCGCTCTGCGCCTGGTTGCCGCTGCGATCCGCCCCGCGTACGATGAAGTAGTACGTCTGGCCGGCCGCGATCCCGGGCAGGGTCAGGCTGTGCGTCTTCTCGTACAGCGGATCGGAGGCCGTCTGCGTGTAGGCGCCCGGCGCCGTGCCGTAGCGCACCTCGCTGGTGGCGAACTCGTCCGTAGTCCAGGTGATCTTGACCCCACCGGCTACGCTCTGCGCCCGCACGTCCCGGATCTGCGGCGGGACGGTGTCGCCGATCAGCGCCTTCGGGTAAGCCAGCGTCACCTGCCGGCTGGTGTTGGCGTACTGCAGGACGATGCGCGGCGCGACCTGGCCGAACAGCGTTTGCAGCGCGGCCGGCGGCGCAACGACCCGCTCCTGGCGCATCGTGTTGGCGTATTGCAGGACGATGCGCGCGGGCACCTGGGCGAAGAGCGTTTGCAGCGCACCCGGCGGCGCGGCAATCCGTTCCTCGCGCTTGGTGTTGGCGTATTGCAGGACGATGCGCGGGCCGACGCTGCCAGTGATGCTGCTTAGGCCGCTGTCCAGGCTCACGCCCTCCTGGCGGATGGTGTCGGCGTTGTTGACGATGATGCCGGTCTGGCCGTGAACGGGCATGGCCAGGACGAGGATCAACGCCGCTAACGCCAGAAGTGGCAAGATCTTGCGCGCGTTCATCATGGCACCCTGTAGACCAGAGCCAGTACTCCGTTGTTGTCGACAGTGATCGTGTGCGTTGAGTCGGGCAGAAGCTGCGCTGGTGCCAGTACACCGTACCAAGGATTGTTGCCTTCCGTGGGTGATTGCGCCACACCGTCGACCTTGAAGTACCAATTGCCGCTCACATTCATTAGCGCCCAGCTACGTTCGTAGTAGGCATAAGCCGAGGTCAGCTTGATCGTGAATTCGCGACCATCTTCTTCGTTTTCACCAACCAGCATGAGATGGGTGGCGTTGGGATATCGAAAATCGTAGAAGGTTACGCCAGGGAAAGGCACCCCTGCTGTGACGGCCACCGTGCTCAATGTTCTCTCGAAGAGTGTAGCAATCACCTGCCCCGTGTAGTTAGTGATGTCTATCATCTTGCTCACTGGATCTGCACTGAGGTAGTAGGCAACAAACCAACCATCACGATGCACAAAGACATGGACATCGTAAAGCTCAGGATAGTCTGCTACCTGCACCGACCCGATGATGTAATCTGCCGTCTGCACCTCGATCACCCGGTACACGCCCCGTACATCGGCCAACGTAACCGGCGAGGCAGACTTGAAGTAGGCGGAGATGCCGGCCTCATCCTGCGGGAAGCCCATGGGCGCGGCGGCCGGCTCTTCCTGGGCGTTGGCGACCCTGATGAAGGACGGCGCTTTCAGAGCGATGGCATTGCCCCCCGACGCGGGGGCGGCGGGCTGCGGCGCCAGGCTCAGGACGGCCAGGGCCAGCAGCAGGGACAAGATGATCAACGTGGGTTTGCGAATGCGTGCGAGTGACATGGGATTTCCCTCCTGTGAATTGGGTGAATGGTGAGATACCAGGATCTGCAACGCCGCTGCCTGGGCGGGAAAGGTCAATGGGACATTCAGATCGGCGTTGACACCTCGTTGAAAGCGTCCCTTCTCCGGCCGGATTCCGGCACGACCAGACTCGAGCGCCACTATCCCTCTTTTACCATACCACAGAAGCCCACAGTGCAAGCTATATCTCGCCTATATGGCAACTGTCTCAAGGCGAACGGCCACCAGGCAGCGCTCTTCACAATGGCGGTGATGGTTGGCACGCGAGGCTTTCGTCCCTCCGCCTGGCAACCGGAGACATATCGGCGACGATGCTGAACCAACCTAATATGGAGAATATCACCGCCCATGGGTATGAGCAATGGTTGAACCACACATCGTTGAATGGGTGGAACTACCCATATCGCGATGACGAGAATCCCGATTGCGCTAGACCTGATATGCGGGTACACTGAGTCTTGCCTGGCGTCGCCGGAGATTCAACGAGGAGGGTCTGCTTATGGTTCAAACGGGCGAGCTGGCGGTTCTCATCCTGGATGATGATACGGCCAACCTGGACGGCATGCGGGGTTCCCTGGAACGCAACGGCATGATCGTCTTTCCGGCTTCAACAGTGGCGCAGGCACGGACGATCCTCGCAGCGCGGGTCATCGACGTCGCCGTATTGGATATCGTGATCTGGCAGGAACGGGCCGCGGACGCCATGATCGGCGCGGGCATCGATCTGGCGCGGCAGTTGCGCCAGGAGCGGCCGCATATTGGGTTGGTTTTCCGATCCGCCTATACGCATTACGTCACGGCAGTCCAGCAGTTCATCAAGGACGGCCATGGCGGCGTGGCGTATCTGTTCAAAGGTGGGGATAGGCCCGGTGCGCTGGCCGATGCAGTGCGTCTCGTAGCGCGCGGCGGGGTGTACGTCGATCCCAACATTGCCGGCGCGGCGCACTCGTTGGCCGATGCAGTGCTCAGGTCGCTCTCACCCACCGAACAGGCATTGGTCGAGCGGGTCATGAGCCATTTTCACGAGCTGTCCACACGCGAGGTCGAGGTGTTGCAGAGCCTGGCCTGGTCGCGAAAGGCCATCTCTGAAAGCCTCGCCATTTCTGAACGCACGGTGGATCGCCACATCAGCAGCATCTACGAGAAGCTTGGCCTGACACAGGCGGAACAGCCTGACCTGCGGCAGGATGTCGTCCTTGCGAAAGCCTACCTGGTGCATCAGCTGCAGGGCGGTGGCATCGCCCCCAGGGCCTGAGGAGGTCAAGCCGATGCGCAGCGCCTATCGTGTTTTGTACCGCTGGCTGCTGTTCTACGCGCTGTTGGTTGGCCTTGTCGGGAACCTGGTCATGCTGCCCCGCATCGGTCGCCCCTGGGGTGGCTTCGTTGTGCAGTGGCAGCAGCACGACCAGGCGGCCCTGATCATTCCCGGAAACAGCCCTTCGGCGCCAGGACTGCGGTCTGGTGCGCTCCAACGCGGCGACATCATCCGGGCGGTGGCCGGCGCCGACCTGAGCGTACAATCGCTGCCCGAGGCCTACGAGGCGCTGTATGCCGCCGGCGCGCAATCCGTGCAGTACGTGATTCAGCGAGGCTCCGACCTGATCGAGATCGAAGGGCCTCTGCTGCTGTGCGAGCTGCAGGACCTGGTCGAGTATCGCGCGATCTATGTCCTGATCGCCCTGGCCGCCTGGCTGCTGGGTTGGATTGTCCTGAATGCTTCGCCTACGACTGCTGCCAATCGTGCCTTTACCCTTTTCGTCATCGTTGCGGTGATCCTGGTCCTGCCTGGCACCTTCTACTTCAACAGCGGCCGCCACGACGTGCCGGGGATCGGCTTGACCATGCTGACGGCCATCGCGTTTGCGCCCCTGGCTGGTGCGGCGTTGCTGCACTTCGCACTTTCATTCCCCTCCGAAATCGGCCAGCGCTGGGCGAGGCTGGTCTACCTGCCATCGTTTGTAGTGATTGCCGTGCATGAGTACGCCTCGGCTCGCATCTTCAGCACGACTCCGGCGTTGATCGCCGCCGCGCGTGTCGCCACCAGCTTCAGCGTCGTGTACGCCGCGCTGGGACTCGTGACTTTGCTGGCGCGCTGTGTGCATGGCCTGCTGGCTCGCCACACCGGCCCGAGAGCGAGGCATCAAATCTCGCTCGTGCTACTGGGCTTCACCTTCGGAGTCCTGCTGCCCGGCCTGCCGTACGCTGTCTACGTGCTGTCGGCCGGTGCCTACCAATCGGCAAGTGCGCTCGATCGCCCGCTCATCGCGTTCTTGTTTCCGGCATCGATCGGGTATGCGATCCTGCGCTACCAGATGTTTCCCGACCGTTCTCGGGCCTTGTTCGCCCTGATCATGCTGGCTGTCGGCGCGACGTTGGCCCAAATCGGCAGCGTTCTCCTTGCCGTGGTGGGACCGAGAGGTGTGCTGGGTCAGAATATCATCGTCGCCGGGGTCATTGCAGTGTCTTTGCTGACCAGCTTATTCTGGCAAAGCGACCACAGGCTGCCTAAGATCCTCAACCGCATCTTGCGCCGAGAGGAGACCCACTATCGGGCACTGTTCAACCTGATTCGCTCGACAGGGCAGGTCTCATCCTTGCCTGAGCTCGCTCGGCGAGTCACCAGGCAACTGGCCGAGGATTTTGAGGCCGAATACGTCAGTCTGTGGTTGCATGACGGCGAGGGCGGTTGGTCGCTTTGTCACAATTACACTCTGCCGGGTAACCCCATTGTGGCCGCGTCAACATGGGAGTTGCCGCTGGCGGCCGCCAGTGACGTCAGGCTGGTCCCAGATCCTCAACGGCCCGAACCCGCAAGTGGGCCGGGCACAAAAGAATTGGCGGCAATTATCCCTTTGCACGCGACGGTAGCCGTGCCTTCATCGCCGCTTGGCGCTTTGGTGCTTGGACCACCTCGCACCGGCGATATCTACGATGACCGCGATCTGCAGTTGTTTGCCGTGATCGGAGAGCAAGTTGCTGCCTCGCTGGTGATCGCGCAACAGGTGGCGCACTTGAAGCGGGAGCCGCAGCGGATTCTCGCTGAGGTGGAGCGCGAGCGTGAGCGGATCGCGCGCGAGTTGCACGACACGGTCCAACAGGAGATGGGCGCGCTGCCGTATCTGCTCGAATCCATTCAAGCCGAAGTCCGCAACCCAGCGCAAGTGCAGCATCTGTTCGATGACTGCTACGGCAAGGTCGGCAGGGTCTCGTTGGAGCTGCACAATCTGCGCCACGACATCTCGCCGCCGGAATTATGGAGCGGTGATCAGACGCAGGCATTGCGTGAGCTCATGTATCGGAAGCTGGCGACCCAGGGGATTGCCTGTGCTATTGACGGCAGTCTACCGGCTGCATTGGATCGCACTCGGGCCACGGCTTTGTACCGTGTCTGCCAACAAGCCTTCGACAACATCGTGCAGCATGCCCGCGCAACCAATGTGCGCGTAACGGTGTGGGGAGCCAAGGAGCAACAAATCGGCATCCGGATCGAGGATGATGGCAGCGGTTTCGATATCGCGCAGTTGCCGCTCCTGGCGCAAGCCGGCCATGCCGGTGTTCCCGGCATGAGAGAACGGGCTAAGGCGCTGGATGGTGAATTTCGGATTTGCAGTGCCCCTGGCAAAGGAACGGTCATTGAGGTCCGTTTGCCTCTGGATGAGGCGAAATCAGCCTAATAGGCAGAATTATCAGGGAGCGTGACGAGTGAGGGCCAGCTGCCCGGGAGGGACGCTGGACAGCGCGCACAGTGGCGTTACGAGCAGGAAGAGGCTCATAAACGCTGGGACTACGAGATGGAGAATGGTTCAGGAGCGCTGGGAGCGGCAGTTCAGGGACGACGATGAATAGTAGCGATGCGACGGTCAAGATTCGTCGCGCGGCAAGACGGATGTGTTATAATCGCGGCACAGGAGCGAAACGCTCACTGAACCAGCCTGGTCGAGGCACAGGCACGTAGGGGCTGAAGCAGAGACTGAATTGATCCACGAGCGGGGCTGACATGAACCGTACAATCCCTGAGCGCGAGTCCATCACTGCGGAGTTCAAGAGCGACCGCAACCGTCTACCCGATCGGGACCTGGTGGCAACCGTGGTATGCCTGGCGAACACCGAAGGCGGCGATATCTACCTGGGTGTCGAAAAGGATGGCGCCATCACTGGCCTCCACCCAGAGCATCAAAATCTCGCCACCCTGGCCGCGCTCATTGCCAACCGTACCAGCCCGCCTATCAGCGTCCGCGTAACCGCTCTGCAGGAAGCGGGGAAGACCATCGCTCGAATTGAAGTTCCTAAGTCACTGCGCCTGGTCGCCACCGCCGAAGGGCTGTTGCAGCGCCGGCGCTTGCAGGCTGACGGTACACCACAATGCGTACCCTTCCATCCGCACGAGTTCGCCAGCCGCCAGTCGGACCTGGGGGTGCTCGACTACGCGGCGCTGCCGGTGGCCCAAGCGACCGAGGCTGATTTCGATCCGCTGGAGCGCGAGCGCCTGCGCCAACTGGTGGAACGCTACGGCGGCGATCGCCTGCTGCTGGCGTTGAGCGATGAGGAGTTGGACGGCGCACTGGGCTTCATCCACACCGAGGGTCAGCGCCGGGTGCCGACCGTCGCTGGGATCCTCATCCTCGGTCGGGAGGCGGCCCTGCGCGAGCACCTGCCGACACACGAAGTGGCCTTCCAGGTGCTCGATGGCACCCAGGTGCGGGTCAACGACTTCTACCGCGTGCCGCTGCTGAAGACCTTCGAGCGGATCATGGAGTAGTTCGAGGCCCGCGTGCAGGAGGATGAAATCCAGGTCGGGCTGTTCCGGGTGCCGATTCCGACGTTCGACAAACGCGCGTTCCGTGAGGCGCTGATCAACGCCCTCCCCCATCGCGACTACACGCGCCTGGGGGCCGTGCATGTGCGTTGGGAAACGGACGGGTTGATCATCAGCAACCCTGGCGGCTTTGTCGAGGGCGTCACGCTGGACAACCTGTTGGTGGTCGAGCCGAAGCCGCGCAACCCACTGCTAGCCGACGCGATCAAGCGGATCGGCCTGACCGAGCGAACGGGGCGCGGCGTGGATCTGATCTACGAAGGGCTGCTGCGCTATGGACGGCCAGCTCCCGACTACGCTCGCAGCGATCCCACCACCGTAGTTGTCCAGTTGAGCAGCGCCCAGGCCGACATCCCCTTCTTGCAGATGGTTATTGCGGAGGAAGAACGCACCGGTGTCCGCATGCCGCTCGACTCATTGATCGTTTTGGCGCGGTTGCGCAAGGAGCGCCGGCTCGACGTGCAGGCCGTGGCATCAGCGATCCAAAAGAACGAGTCAGTTGCCCGCGCGGTGCTGGAACGGTTAGTCGAAGCTGGCCTGATCGAAGGCCGCCGCGCCACGCGCGGCCGGACGTATACTTTGAGCGCACAGGTGTATCAGCGGCTTGGTCAGGGCACCGACTACGTCAGGCAAGCAGGCTTCGACCCGATCCAGCAAGAGCAGATGGTCCTGCAATATGTGCGGACGCAGGGCCGCATCACCCGCAGTGAAGCGGCAGAGTTATGTCGATTGGGATCTGAGCAGGCGAAACGTCTCCTGACACGGATGGAGGAGAAAGGCCTGTTGGTTCAACTTGGGACGCGCAAAGGCGCATATTACGAGCTTGCACCAAATATATAGGCGCGCCTATAAGTTATTTAGGCGCGCCTATAAAAGCAATCGTTATCCCACGCGGAGACACTACGCTGCGACGGGAAACTACACCGCATGTGCATTGCGCACGGATGGTAATGGCGGAGTACGCGCGGTCTGCTGAAACAGCCTGACCGTGGATACTATCGGGGGCGGGCTAGAACACCGGGTTCACATCCATGAGGTCACGGGTTCGAGTTCCCCTCTCGCCGACTCGACATTGTCGTCAGGCGCATGCTCGGCACCCACAAGGTTCGGGGGCGCTTGGTCCTCTTGGAGCAGGATCTGCCTGACCCGTTCCGCGCTCAGCCCAAACCGCTGCCCGATGTTTGCCAGCGTTTCGCCCTGCTCGCGCAACTTGCTAATCTCCCTGGCGCGATCGGTCCAAACCGGTGATGGCTCAGTGGTCACAAGCGCAAGCCATGTTCCCGCGACGCCATTGGCTGAGGAATCATCGTCGTCACATGATCCGTGCCCAAGTCCCCTTGGGGGCATGAACTTATCCCCTGCACTACTCGCCAGGATCACGCCTGGCCGGTACACAATTTCCACTTCATCGCCATTGACCTCGATTCGTTCCACGAACGACTGCAAAGCACGCCATAAGATTCTGTGCGTTCTTACGTTTCGCTACGTTCCTATCGCAGCCGGATACTACGGCACTGGGGGGATGATCGACTATTCTCGTATTTGAAAGGGGATAGTTTACTCCCAATTGTGGGCGCTGACGATAACTATCTATACCATCGGGATAGCTCTCCGATAGGTATTCTCTGGTATGTTTGCCTAGAGCACCAGTCAAGTAATCGCGGCCGTCTGATGTAGACGGTCGGCGTGACTGATGACGTGTAAGTTCTGGGCCACGGCGCAGCGCCGCAGGTCGAACAGGTTTTTGCGTTGACCGCACCAAGGTGCTGCTCAGATAGGCGCGATCAATAGGCAACTCACCCAGGACGACCCGCTGCTCCGCTAAGTCAGCCAGGATGGCATCGGTCACGCTCGCCTCCGGCGCATGGGCCGGCGTCAGGCCGACCGCCCGCACCAGGGCGCTGTCCAGGTCATGCAGTACATGCCGTTTGTAACCATCGATCAGCCGGCTTTGGCTCTTGCGGCCATGGCGCATGGCGCCATCTTCGACCGAGATGCGGCGATCCTTGGCCACCCCCTGGCGCAACACCGGTTGGCCTGCCGCATCGGCGGTGACATCCTGCGCCCGCACCTGCTCGGCCACAGCCAGACTGCTGGCGACCTGTGCAGCGGCCGCTTGGCCCAACGGCTGGCCGGCCGCATAGGCCTCCACCGTTTCGAGGGTCGTCAGGATGATCGTCAACGCTTGGGCGCATGCCACAGGCTCGTCCCAGTTCAGATCCAGCGCCGCTTTCAGACTGCTGCCACCGAGCAGGGCAGCCCCCGCTTCCTCGGCCACCGCCGCCAGCCCCCGCCCCTGCTGACGCGCAATCACGCTCAAGGCCTTGCGCAGAGCGTGGCCCAGAAGGTTATACGTGTCTTCGACCCGGCCCGCACCCCACAACGGGCTGGAATCCAGCGCCGCCCGCAACTGGCGGGCGCCGAACACCTGGTGCTGGGCGGCGATCTCAACGGTACGCTCGATCAGCCGTCGATCCCAGTTCTGCGCAATCAGCCGCGCCCGAAAACCAACCAGCGTGCCTTTGCTGAACGGCGCCGTGTCACAGTCCAGGCAATCCAGCGCCAGTTGCCAGCGACGATCCATCACCGTCGCCTCGATGACTTCATCGTCCGACACCCCCGTGTAAGCTTGCAGAATCGTGGCCAGCGCCAATTGGGCTGATGGTATCGGGGGTTGACCTTGCGGGCTGTCGGCGTAGCCTTGCGCCAGTTCGGCCTGAAAGACTTCGTCGAAGATCTCGTGCCGGTACTGCCGCAAAAATACGAACAGCTTCGCACGCCGAATCCGTGCCATGATCTGCTGCTCGGCCGGCGAACACGCGACTGGCGGCTGCCACAACTCGGGACGCATGAGCTACCTCCGCTGCATTGGAATGCGCGGAGTAAGCCACATGCCGCACTTATTGTCAACTATGCGCCGGACGATTACTTGACCGACGTTCTAGGGATCCGGGATCAGGGATCGGGAGCCGGGGCACAGGGGCTATTGACCATCGTTTCGGTCGCCATCACGCTCGTCGTGCTGGTCAGCGGGCTGGTCTTCTTCCGGGCCACCGAGCGGACGTTCGCGGATGTGATTTGAGGCGTTTAGGAATGAGAATTAAATAACTGTCCGCTGTGGCAAGGCTCGGTAGTTCCATTGGGGCAGCACTGCATCAAAGATGATGCGCATGTTAGCCTTGAAGTCATCTGCCACTTTGCGGCCGGTTTGATACACTGTCTCGATGATGTCGACTACGACCCGCAAGCCTTTGCTGGTGTGGGTCTTTTCCATCAGCTCTTTGACCAACGCCACGCTGGTAAAGATCACGCCTTGGCAGGCCCGGGTGACGTGCGGAAACAAGCGGTGCTCAATCGGGTTGTACTTGGAACAGTAGGGCGGGTAGTGGGCGATGCGGATTTCGAGACCCAGTTCATTGGCGAGCTTCTGGAGGTCTTCTTTGAAGATGAAGTGCTGACTGTGATTGCTCCCCCCGCCGTCGCAGAGGCCCAACAGCGCGGTGGCGTTGGGATATTCGTGGCGGCCATGCTCGAGCCACCACGCCCGGATACACGCGCAGGCGAATTCGCTGGTGTCTTTGCTGGTGCCCAAATGGAGATAGCCGAGGTTGTGCTGCACATCAAAAATGCCATGCGGAATGATGAGGCCTTCCGCCTCGCTGGTGAAGTCATGGTCATACGTGTGCAGTTCTCGCCGGGTATAGAGGTGACCTGCCCGGTACAAGTTGCCGATGTACTCCTTTTTCTTGGTGTCGAAGCTGATAATCGGGTTCCCGGCCGCCCGGAACTCCGCTTTGAGGGCGCTAATCTTGGCAAATTGCTCGTCGCGGTGGGCGACCGTCTTCAGTGTTTGCTTTTTCTGCGCTTTGCGGCGCCGATAATGGTGTTTCTTGAGCAACTTGCGCACCACGCTCTTGCTGACCCGCACCTGCTGTTGCTCGGCCAACAGCGCCGCGATCGCTTGGGGTGTCAAGTCCGTCCACACGACCTGATCATCCATCGGGTCGCCAGCGGTCGACTCTTGCAGCACCGCCAGAAACTGGGCGTCGATGTCCGGATAAGCGGTGTCGTAGCGCTTACGCCCACCGCCTGGTTTGCGCACTGCAGGCTCCGGTGGGGGTTGGGCCGGCAAACCGGCCAAGTCCAGCAGACCGCGCTGCACCGTCTTGACACTACAGCCCAACAACTGCGCGATGTAGCGCTGGCCCCCGTGCGGCAGTTTCAGCGCTTCAATGGCGGCATACCGCCGCTGATCTTTTTCGCTCAAGGTGGCGTAATACTTTTGCATCGCCTGTTCAATTTCAAGGCTATAAGGTCGCATTGGCGCACTCCCAGGCATTGAGTCGTGGGTCGATCAGACCCAGACACAGCATAACCCTGGGACCAATTGAAAGCAAGAACGACAAGCTCACCGGACAGTAGATTAATTCTCATTCCTTACACGTGGGTATGTTCAAGATTCTCCCTCGCATCGCTGAGCCGACGATTCGCGATTCGGCAGGGAATGATGAGCGTGTTGACGCCAGGTGAGGGGCAGGCGGGCCGACTCGACCCTTCCTCCTATCTGTGGTATCATCGGTACAGAAATGAGTGCTGAGTCGCAGGAGGTGCGTGATGACTGTACCGATCACAACTGATAGGCTCCAGACGGATCGACCATCCACGCCAACGTTCCCATCGGGCGAGGAGCTGCTGCGGCGCCGGCTACTGGCAGTGTTGCAAGCGCCGCTCACGCCGGTCAAGCCGACGTACGAGGAGTTCCTCGCCTGGGCCGACGAGGATACCCTGGCCGAGTGGGTGAATGGAGACATCGTGATGACCAGCCCGGCGTCGTTGGCGCATCAGAACATTGCCATGTTCCTGGCGCAGATCATGAGGAGCTTCGTGGAACAACGGGGCCTGGGTCGCATCATAACACCTCCGTTCCAGATGAAACTGACCACATCCGGTCGAGAACCCGATCTGCTCTTCATTGCCAACGAACATCTGGCCCGCCTGCAGCCGGCCTATCTGGACGGCCCGGCCGATCTGGTGATCGAGATCGTCTCGCCGGAGAGCATCGGCCGCGACCGGGGGGAGAAGTTCTACGAATACGAGGCCGGCGGTGTTCCAGAGTACTGGATCATCGATCCGCAGCGGCAGTGGGCCGATTTCTACTACCTGGAAGGTGATCGTTATCATCCGGTCTTCAGTGGCCAACAGGGCGAATACCATGCTCAGGCGCTGCCCGGTTTCTGGCTGCAGGTCGAGTGGCTGTGGCAGGAGCCGCCGCCCATGGTCGAAGACGTGCTGCTGCACATCGGCGGCGAGCCGTATGCCCGCCGGTGGATCGAGCGTTTGCGTCAGCAGGGCTTTCTGCCCCGCGAATAATGCAACCAAGATGAGGAGCCGGATTACCGCCCGACAGAGTTCATCGGAGTGCAACGGGTGGTCGCTTGATGAGCGTCTTGCCCACGAGGCACTACAATATCGGTTGTAAGCTCGGGCGCATTCCCGACAAAAGTGCAACTATGACCACGGCAGCAGATCTGACCCCAGAAGACTTGAAGCGCTATCGCGCTGCAGCCCAGCAGCGCGCAGCGGTCCTTGTGTTGACGCCATCAGAGGCAGCCACACGAGATGCCTTACTCAAAAAGGTGCAAAGCGCGGCTACGACTCTGCGGACACACTATGACGCGAAGCGCATCATTTTGTTCGGATCTTTAGCGCACGAGGCGTGGTACTCGGCTGATTCGGATGTTGATCTTGCGGTAGAGGGACTTTCCAGCGATGCTTACTGGCAGGCGTGGCGAGCAGTTGAGGAAATCATCGGTGATCGGCCCGTGGATCTCATCGAGGTGGAAACCGCAAGAGACTCGCTCCGCAGCGCCATCGAACGTGACGGGGTACCCTTGTGACCAGTCCTGAGATGACACTGTCCGAACGCATCCGCGGCGAGATCACAGATCTGGACCGCTCTGCGACGCGGATAGCTGCCGCATGGGCGCGTGGCAAAAAAGCCACTTCCGATCAGGACTACTACCTGGATGCAGCGGGCCTGAACTTGCACAGCTTCTACTCTGGGCTCGTACCTGCCAAAATGCAAGGGCCGATCGAGCGTCTGCCGGCTTTGTGGCCCCGGCTGCGCGCTGAACTGATCGCTTTCGCAGCATTTCTTGAGCGGATCTCGGCGGATTAAGCTGATCACCGGCGCTGACACACTCCAACGGTGATCATCTACCTGCCCATTCTCCATTGTCTATGCCTGACCTCGCCATCCGCGTCGAGAGATTGAGCAAACGCTACCGCAGCGGTGAGTTGAGCGCCGTGGATGTTTGCGGGCCAGCCATGCGAGCGATCCAATGTGTTTTGCCAGACGACCACGGAATGAAGCCAGGGAGCAGCAAATGGGAGATCCACAGGCAGTATGGTTGTCTGTCGTGTTGGGACCCAACGACGACGGGTATCTTGCCACCGTTCCAGGGTCGCAGGGAACATTTGGCGAGGGCGACACTGTCGAGGAGGCAGTGTTCAATTGCGTTGATGTGGTCAAAATGATCGCCGCCTATCGCGCCGAACGCGGTGAGAGCCTGGGTTTCAACGCCATCGAGCTCACGCCAGGCACGCGCATCACGATTGCCATGCCTGTTGGAGTCGCCTGACGTACCTGAGCTGCGAGAGCTGACATACCAGGAAGTGACCTGCAAGCTGAGTCAATTGGTTTTCGCTTCTATCGCCACGGCAAGGGATCGCACGAACTCTGGATACGCCGGTCAAGTGTTACCGCAGCGGCACGTACGTGCGTCTGGCCTTTGCCGTAGCCGCTCATCCTTCGACAAGTTCACGACGGCGCCTGGAGCCGGAGATCCTGCTGGTGGATGAGAGCTTGCCCTGAGTGAAGCGAAAGGCGCTGGCCGTGGGAGACGCAGTTCAACCACGACATGTGTTATAATCAGATTGCACACGTATATGACTTGCTGTTTGTAGGAGATGATCACTATGGAAAGACTTGAGCGCATAACTATCAATCCTGATGTTTGTCTGGGCCAACCTACGATTCGAGGAATGCGGATTACGGTGAGTGTGATCCTCAAAATGCTAGCGGGCGGCGCCTCCGTTCAGCAAGTGCTGGACGCCTATCCGGAACTCGAGTATGACGATGTGAAGCAGGCCATGCAATACGCCGCCTGGGTAGTGTCCGACCAGCTTCAGATGGTGCCAGCATAGCGAGACGTGACCGTGCAGTTACGGTTTCTGGCTGACATGAACCTTTCGCCACTCACCGTTGAGGACCTCAGGAAAGACGGATATGACGTCACACGAGTCTCCAGCCTGCTTCCTGCAAATGCGTCTGATTCGGCGGTTCTGGATCTGGCCCGACGGCAAGAGCTGGTGGTGATCACACAGGATCTCGATTTCTCCATACTACTGGCCCTCGGCGGGTATGACCATCCGAGTCTTGTGACCTTGCGGCTTACGAACACCGATCCGAGCGTAGTTACACAGCGGCTGAGACGAGTTCTGCCCCAAATCGGGAATCCTTTGTCTGAAGGCAGTGCTGTCACCGTTGACGACATGACGGTGCGCATTCGCAAGTTGCCCATCCGTTAGCCCCATGTCCAACATCGCCATCCGCGTCGAGAACTGCATCCTGAGCTGAGACGAAGGACTGAGCAAGCTCCACCACATCGGCCGCGCGCAGCAACGGCATGATACCCTGCGAGGTGCGATTGCAGATGCCAGAAGGAAGATGGCCTGCGCCGTCGTGTTCTTCCTTCTTCCCTCTCCAATCTTCCTCCTTCGACCGACCTTTGGGCCCTGCGTGACATTTCCTTCGAGGCCTGCCCTGAGCCAAGTCGAAGGGTCCAGTGCGGGGAAGTCATCGGCACACTTGCGGTGACAAGTGCCGGCGTCATCGGCCGCAACAGCGCGGGCAAGAGCACGCTCCTTTCGACCAGGCTCAGGGCAAGGCTCAAGATCCTCTCCTGTCATCACCGAGCTGATGGGAGGACAGGCCGCAGGATTCACGGTTGGAGGATAGTCTGCGACAGGGGCACTGACCCGCAAAGGGTTTCGTTGCTGATCGGATCGGGGTTGTGATATACTCACCGAGCACGAGCAGGCAGTTGTAGTGTTGAGAAATGAGGTAGCATCCATGACTCCAGAGACGGTGGTGGACATCGGGACCTTGATTATACAAAGTCCGGAGATACGCGGCGGCCGGCCGAGGATCGCTGGCACGGGAGTTACGATCCAGCGCATCGCAACCCTGTACAAACTGGGGCTGGACGCCGAGGAGATTGCTGAGGAATTCGGGCACCTGTCTTTGGCACAGGTCTATGCCGCTCTAGCCTACTACCATACCAACAAGGAGCAGATCGAAGCGGGCATAGCCGCCGATCTGGCCGAGGGTGATGCCCTGGAGCACTACCACACCAGTCTGAGAGCGTCTGCGTGACAATTCGTCTCTACTTCGACGAAGACTCCATGCGCCACAGCCTGGTGCGCGGCCTGCGCTCCCGGGGCGCCGACGTCCTGACCGCCCTGGATGTCGGGGTGATTGAACGCACAGATGCGGAGCATCTTGCCTACGCTTCGGAGCACGGCAGGGTGCTGTGCAGTTCGAATGCGGCGGACTCATTACCCGACACGGGTAGGTATCTTAACAAGCGGTCGAAACGACTGCGAGACGGAATAGTCAATGGATAGGCGCGATGCGCCTACGGTGACTCGGCATTGGGCAGCATATGCAGCTTA
>Ga0172368_10001817_pt1 | contig 28281 bp, 27 predicted proteins | sample Lak11m_FD_114540 | JGI IMG/M metagenome (GOLD analysis project Ga0172368, IMG submission 114540) | Freshwater microbial communities from Kabuno Bay, South-Kivu, Congo - kab_022012_11m | ecosystem: Environmental > Aquatic > Freshwater > Lake | place: Democratic Republic of the Congo: South-Kivu...
CCGCGCAGCGCTTCTTCCCCGCACCGGCCGTTTGGTAATGATCCTGACCTCGCTGCCTGCACCTGCACTGCGCCCGGGGCCCTCATCAATCCGGTGGTCAAGCTCAATGCTTTTATCCTTTTGCTTAATCTCTGATGGCCTTGAACCAAGCCCGATCTTTTTCATGCTCGCGTCTGAACTCCACAATAAATAAAAGAGGGGAACTATATACCCTCTTTCGGGGCGTAATTCAACAAGCAATTAACCGCATTGCCCGGCAGATCTCTACCGCCTGTTGCAGACCGGGATGCCCCGCGCCGCACGCAGGGAGCATCACTGCGCTGGCTGCTGCCGATCATTTTCGGCCCAGATGCCGGTTTTGCTGCTGCGCGCGGCAGCTTCTGCCTCCAGACAATCCTTTTTAAATTGCGCCGGAACCGTATCGGCCGCGCAGCGCGCAAGACCAAGCCGGATTATTTCCTGATTTACCAGCGTCCCCTGTCGTAACAGAATGGTTGCCGCGGGGGGTGCAGTTTTATTTACATTACGCGCAGGAGTGTATTTAAGGCGCAGGGGGACGCCCTTTAAATTTTTTTCACAGTAGGAAGAAACCTGCTCGACAACCGGGGCAGAGGAAAGGGCAACACCCAGAAGTGTTACGTCCTGTTGTGCTTTTTCAACTTCCAGCGTGAGCATTTTTTTCTTCTTATTGAAAGCAATAAATTTTACCGGGAAGATGGCGATCGATTCCACGCTGTCCTGCAGCTCCCGGGGAATTCTCTCGATGTTGTTTGTCATGCCCACAAAACCCTGCGGCCCGCGATAAGTATAGATTCTGGTAACCGTCGCGGGTTCATCCCTGCTGGCTCCTATGCGCATTGTTTCAGGATCCTTTGTCTGATCAGCTTCTTCGGTGTCTTCCGCGGCATCTTCTTCTGCAGCCGCAGCTGCTGCCGCGCGCGCAGCTTTTTGCGTTTGATCGGCAGCAGCAGCGCTCTCATCTGATTGCGGCGGTGTGATCAGGTACGGCTTATTTTCTTTTTTATAAAATGTGCGTGCTGCAGCTTCAGCTTCGCTGCGGGACGCATATTTCCCGATGCGAATCTGATAGATGCTTTTGCCCGAATTATCCGAAACCTCTTCAATGTACGCAGGATACCCCTTCTTAATAAATTTTTTTTTCAGCGTCTGCGCCTGTGTTTTGTTTGCTGCTGCTTCAACCTGAACAGAGAATAATAATTCCTGCTGCGCGGATTGTTTTGCCGATGGTGCTTTCGCAGCACTGCTGAAAGGCAGGCAAACAGCACTGACAGCGGATGCTATGAAAAAAAGAAAAATATTTCTGTTCATAGAAAAAATTTTGATGCACGTAAAAAAATATTGCCTGCAGCGCCAACGCTTCAGTCCAGACAGGGAAATTATTATACCTTTCAACAAGAGGTTTCAAGTTTTTATTACCGCAGGTTATTTTGTAGAAGTACGGGTAGAAATGACAAAAATTTTTTTATCTTTTATTCCTTATAATCATTTTTTTATCAATAATCCCTATATTTAGTGTGTAACCATTAATGATGCCCCATATATAGTGTTCAATCAGTTAAAAAAAATCTAAAACTTATTAGAAAAACATTATTTTTTTTCTTGACAACCCTTAAAACTGCGAATATATTGCGACCAAGTGGGATAAAGTGGTTTTAAGTGGTTAAATAAACCATGGGGCGTTCATGTTCAGGGGAAGATTCGATCACATCATTGATGATAAGGGACGAGTAAGTCTGCCGGTAAAATTCCGCGAAATACTCCGCAAGTTTAATGACACCATTGTCATTACCACCTTTGACGGCTGCCTCTATGTATACCCCCATGATGAATGGATTAAATTCGAGGAAAAAGTTTACGACCTCCCGAGCGGCAGCAGGGAAATGCGGAATTTTCAGCGCGTCCTGCTTGCCCACGCAACCGAATGCACGGTTGATAAGCAGGGAAGAATTCTTGTTCCCAACAGCCTGCGCACGGTTGCAAACCTGATAAAGGACGTGGTGATCACCGGACGGATCAAACACTTTGAGATATGGGACCGGGAGCGTTTTACGCAGACCATCGAACAGGCGCAGAACAATGAGCCCAGTGAAGATATCAGCAGAATTCTCAATGACCTTAAATTGTAGCTGACGCCATGGACAGCGCGCATGTTCCGGTGCTCCTGAGAGAAGTAGTCGCGTGGATGCACTGCAGGGATGGCGGCATGTACGTTGATGCAACGGTGGGCAGCGGCGGCCATGCAGCAGCGCTGCTGAAAAGCTGCCCCGGTATCGCACTGCTGGTGGGAATGGACCGCGATGTTCAGGCAGCGGCACTGGCGCAGAAAAATCTTGCGGCATTTCGTGATCGGGCGGTGGTAATGCAGGGTAATTTTGCAGATATTAAACAGATACTCGGAACCCTACATATGCAATGCCCTGACGGCATCTTATTTGACCTTGGTGTTTCTTCCATGCAGCTTGAAGATCCCCGACGGGGCTTCAGCTTTAAGGCGCAGGGGCCATTAGACATGAGAATGGACCAAAACACCGCCGTACCGGCACATACCGTGGTCAACACCTTCTCCGCAGCTGAGCTCGAGCATATTATCCACACGTATGGCGAAGAGCGGTGGGCGCGAAAAATCGCCCGCACGATCGTGAAGCGCCGCGAACAGTCACCGATCACCACCACGACGGAACTCGCACAGCTTGTCGCTGAAGCGATTCCCGCCCGGCACCATCCGCGCGCAATCCATCCCGCAACCAAAACCTTCCAGGCGCTGCGCATTGCAGTCAATAATGAACTCGAACATCTCAGCCGCGCGCTCGATGAGTCGGTCGGGCTGCTGCGCACGGGAGGCAGGCTCTGCGTGATTTCATTTCATTCACTGGAGGACCGGATTATCAAACAGAAAATGCGGCAGTGGGAGAAGGGCTGCATCTGCCCTCCGCGCCTGCCGCGCTGTGCCTGCGGGCAGAAGAAGACCGTGACCATACTGACGAAAAAACCGCTCCTTCCCGGAGCAGATGAAATCGGGGTGAATCCGCGTTCCCGGAGCGCAAAACTGCGGGTGGCGGAGAGGGTTTAACAGTCCGGCCGGTTTATGGCGGCGGGACTGTCAGCTGAAGCGTTGACAGCGCACCTACAGCGAGGGGCATCCATGATTGAAGTCATTACCGAACGATTTATTCATACCAATATCCTGGCCCGGCAGAGCGTGAAGGAGAAAACCCCTGACAGCCGGGCCTATGTCGTGCTTGCCGCATGCCTGAGCATTGCCCTAGTGCTCTGCTTTTTTCTGTTTCTCTGGATACGCATTGATATTCTCCAGACCGGGTATCAGATCTCCGGAGCCCGCGCGCAGCAGGAGCGGCTCACGCAGGAGAATGATGCCCTGCGGGTTGAGCGCTCCTCCCTGATGACCTCTTCCCGCATTGAAAATATTGCCCGCAATGAGCTGGGCATGGTTGCGCCCAAAACCAAACAGGTCATAGTGCTGGAATGGTAAAGCTCAAAATCCGCTATGAGATCATAAAGAACATCCGCATGGTGGGTGTCCTGTTCTTCATTCTGCTGGCGATAATAGGAGCCCGGGCCTATACGCTGCAGATAGTACAGTCTGAATGGCTCAGCCAGAAACTCATGGACCAGGTAACAAAGAAAGAGCTGCTGAGCAGCAGGCGGGGCGTTATTTATGACTGTAACCGGGTGGAGCTTGCGGTCAGCCTGGATGTTGATTCGCTTTATGCCCGTCCCCGGCTTATGCAAGACAAGAAGGACGCCGCGCAGAAACTCTGCTCCATACTGGGTATTCCCCGGGATAAAATCCTGGGCATTATTCAGAACAGGCAGAGCTTTGTCTGGGTAAAGAGAAAGATAACCCCGGAGCAGTCAGAGAAGATAAAAGACCTGAAGATAAGCGGGCTGGGATTTATCAAAGAAGCGCAGCGCTTCTATCCGCACAAGGAGCTTGCCGGCCAGCTGCTCGGCTTTGTCGGCGTTGACTCTCAGGGACTTGAGGGCATCGAGCGCGAGTTTGATAAGCAGATCAAAGGCGCATCGGGATATCTGCTGGTGAACCGCGATGCCCTGGGACGGGATCTGTTCCCGGAGGGCATCAAGAAAGTCGATTCACTCCGGGGCTATAACCTCGTATTGACCATTGATAAAAATGTCCAGTACATTGTCGAGAAAGAGCTCCAGGCAGCAGTTACAGCGGCCCGGGCACGCAGCGGGCTGGCCGTGGCTATGGATCCGCGTACCGGGGAGATTCTGGCATCCGCAGTTGCCCCTGCCTTTAATCCCAACCAGGGAAACAGCAGCGGCAGCATCTGGAAAAACCGTGCAATAACCGATGTCTTTGAGCCGGGATCAACATTCAAGCCGTTTGTTGTGGGGTCCGCCCTTGAGGAGGGTGTGGTAAAACCCGCGGACATATATGACTGTGAAAATGGTTCTTACCCTATCGGCGGGAAGATTATTCACGACGCACATCCGCACGGTCTGCTCAGTGTCACGGAAGTGATAAAATTCTCCAGCAATATCGGCGCGAGTAAAATTGCCCAGCATCTCGGCCGGGAGCGTTTCTATAACTACATTCGCAAATTCGGCTTCAGTCAGGAAACCGGCATTGAGCTGCCGGGAGAGGTGTCGGGCTATATACCGCACGCTTCGCAGTGGCGGGAAATCAATCTCGGTACCATTTCCTTTGGCCAGGGGGTGTCCGTCACCGCCCTGCAGATGGCCGCTGCGTATTCGGCCATCGCCAATGGCGGTCTGCTCATGCGGCCGTACCTGGTAAAAAAAATCCAGGAAGACTGCGGCACGGTGATCCAGGAGGCCGGCCCCGCCATCATCCGCCGCGTGATTTCTGAGCAGAGCGCGCGCATGCTCAGAGAAATGCTCAAGACCGTGACGGAAGACGGGGGCACCGGACAGAGGGCGCGCGTGGAAGGATATGAAGTCGCCGGCAAAACCGGCACCGCGCAGAAAATAGCCGCCAACGGCAAAGGCTATTCCGATAAATGCATTTCCTCCTTTGTCGGTTTTATTCCGGCCCAGGACCCGAAGCTGACCATCGTAGTCGTGATCGATGAGCCGCAGGGAGTTACCTACGGCGGCGTCGTAGCGGCGCCGGCCTTCAGCAAAATGGCGCAGCAGATTCTGTGCTACCAGCGGATATATCCCGAGGCTTCATTTCAGCGAATAAATCCGGACCCGGGGTGGCGGGAAACAAAAGGCGTTTCTCCCGGGAAGGGTACGCAGGGATGAAACTCGGGGAGCTGCTGCAGGCGCTTGATGAAAAAGAATTGTGCGGAGATGAGCAGCAGGAAATTACCTCAATAGTGAGCCATTCCGGCAGCGCCGGCGCGAACAGCCTGTTTGTGGCTGTTCCCGGCCTGCGCGCGGACGGGCATGATTTTCTGGAGCGTGTTTATCAGGCGGGAAGCAGAGCCTTTGTGACACAAAAGCCGTTTTCCCGGCCTGATGCGGCAACCATCAGGGTGCCCGATTCCCGGCGGGCGCTGTCGCTACTTGCGGCGCAGTTTTATGGACACCCGTCACGGCAGGCGGGGCTGATCGGCATAACCGGCACCAACGGCAAAACCACGACCACGTATCTTATTGAATCGATTCTCCGGCAAGCCGGTTTTACCGTGGGCGTGCTCGGCACGGTTGAATACCGCTGCGGCTCCCTGAAACGGCCGGCAGTGCAGACCACCCTGGAACCAATGGAGCTGCAGAAAATAATGCGGGACATGGTTGATGGGGGCGCACACTACATGGTGATGGAAGTTTCCTCCCAGGGCCTTGATCAGCGGCGGGTCGACGGCTGCCAGTTCGATGCCGGCGTTTTTACCAATCTGACGCCGGAACATCTGGATTATCATGAGACGCTGGAGAACTACTTCCAGAGCAAGGAGCGTTTTTTCACCCGGGTGCTTGCCGGCTCACAAAAGCAGCCGGTGCGGGCAGTGGTTAACCGGGATGATCCCCGGGGAAGAGCGCTGCTGGGCGCCATAGCCGTCCCCTTCCTCAGCTTCGGCCTGTCTGCCGGAGACATCCACGCAGATACGGTTGTTCTTTCCTCTGAAGGCATTCGCGCAGACATCCATACGCCCGGCGGCATGCTGCCGCTCCAGTCCCCGCTGCTCGGCAAGTTTAACCTCTACAACATTCTTGCCGCTGTGGCCACAGCGGTCGCTTTTGCTATCGCGCCTGATACAATCCGTGCCGGTATTGAAGCCGTGCGCAGCATCCCGGGACGGATGGAACGCATTGAGAACGCGAGAGGGATGCTCATTGTTGTTGATTACGCGCACACCGGTGATGCGCTTGAAAATGCCCTGAAGACGCTGCGGGAGATCGCGCGGCGGAACATAATCACCGTGTTCGGCTGCGGCGGAGACCGGGACCGGATGAAGCGGCCGGTGATGGGTAGCATTGCCGCGCGCTACAGCGATACCGTTATTATTACTTCGGATAACCCGCGCAGCGAGGAGCCGGAGAAGATTATCCGTGAGATTGAAGCAGGCGTGCTGGCAGCGGGAATGAAGAAAGCCTCTGCCGGCCTGTCGCCCGGCGCAGCGGAGCAAAAGGTATATGCCGTCTGCCCGGACCGTGCCCGGGCGATATCCAGGGCTGTGTCCCTGGCGCAGCCGGGTGATACCGTGCTTATTGCCGGAAAGGGACATGAAACCTTCCAGCAGGTTGGTGATAAAAAATTTCCCTTTGATGACCGGGCCGCGGCGCGCAGCAGCCTGGAACAACGGCATTAATGCCGTGCCCGGGAGTTGACCGTCATGAAACTGAGCATCCGAGAGATTCTTACTGCAACCCGCGGGCGCCTTTTACCGGGAGCGCCGGATGCGGTCATAACCGGGGTTTCCATTGATTCCCGGGCAATCGCCTGCGGAGAGCTGTTTGTGCCGCTCACCGGCAGCAACTGTGACGGCCATGTTTTTATCCGCGATGCCTTCAGCAGGGGGGCTGGCGCATCTTTTATCCGGCAGGGAAACGCGCTCGCAGCGGAACTGCGGAAGGGATTCCCGGAAAAGGCCCTGATCGCAGTTGCCGAGCCGCTGCAGGCGCTGGGGGATCTGGCGTGTTTCTGGAGGAAAAAATTTGCCATTCCCCTGGTGGCCATTACCGGCAGCAACGGCAAAACTACGACCAAGGAAATGCTGTGGCGGATTGCGTGCCTTAAATACAATGCCGTCCGGAATCCCGGAAATTTTAATAACCTGATCGGGCTGCCGCTGTCGCTGCTGCAGCTGAATGATAATCATCAGGTGGGCATCATGGAAATGGGCATGAGCGCACGGGGTGAGATCGCGCGGCTTGCCGCCATTGCCCAGCCGCAGATCGGCCTGATCACCAACATCGGACCGGCCCATCTCGAGCACCTGCTGACCATGGAGAATGTCACGGCGGCAAAAGGGGAGCTGTTTGCAGCGCTCAGCGCCGAGGCTATCGCCATCGTCAATCAGGATGACGAGCGCGTGGCACTGCTGGCAGAGAAGACCCGGGCACGGGTCATCTCATTCGGCATGCAGGCGGGAGACGTGCGGGCAACGGTTATAAACCAGAATGGCGAGGGAACACAGTTTATGCTTGACATCATGGGCGTGCGTATTGAGGTGACGCTTGCGCTTAGCGGCGGCATGTTTTTAAGCAATGCCCTGGCGGCAGCGGCTGCCGCCCATGCCCTGCAAATGACCCCGGATGATATTAAGCGCGGGCTGGAGCAGTTCCAGCCCATGCCCGGCCGTATGGAAATTCTGCGCGTGCGCGGTATTCACCTTATCAATGACGCCTATAATGCAAATCCGGTGTCCATGGAGGCATCGCTTACAACCCTTTCCCGGGTAAAAAAAGACCGGCGCGCGATTGCCGTGCTCGGGGATATGCTGGAGTTGGGTGAGTGCGCCGCAGCGTATCACCGCGCGGCCGGCAGCACTGCCGCGCGGCTGGGAATCGACTATCTCTATCTGTGCGGCAGCTTTGCCCCGGCAGTGGCGGAAGGGGCGCTGGCGGAAGGAATGGCGGCGGCGCGTGTCCGCGTATTTGAGACCCGGGAGCTGCTGGCCGAGCAGCTTGCGCAGGAGATTCAGGAGGGCGACTGGGTACTGGTAAAGGGATCCCGGTCCACGGGAATGGAGAAAGCCGTCTCGTTCCTGCAGCAGCCGGCAACCACACAACCATGCAGTAACCGGCATTGAGGGAGCATGCTCTATTATCTGTTATATCCGCTCCATGTATATTTCAGCTTTTTTAATGTATTTCGCTATATAACCTTTCGCGCCATATACGCAACGGTGACGGCGCTTCTGCTCACGCTCATCCTGGGCCCGCTGTTCTTCGAGAAGCTGCGCAGGATCAACTTTGGTCAGTATATACGGGAGGACGGTCCCGCAACGCACCGCAAAAAGCAGGGCACCCCCACGGCCGGCGGCGTTCTGATCCTGTTTGCCATTGTCACCTCAACCTGCCTGTGGGCGGATCTCGCCAACCAGTATATCTGGGTGGCGCTTTTTGCGCTGGTGAGCATGGGTGCCATCGGCCTGCTCGATGACTGGAAAAAGATCAAGGGAAAAAACGCCAAGGGCATAACCGCCCGGCAGAAGATTCTGCTGCAGACGGCCGTAGGCGCGGTGATTGCGTTCTATCTGTATATGCTTCCCAGCTGGAACACCCAGTTGAGTGTCCCGTTTTTTAAAAACATACTGCCTGAGCTGGGGATTTTTTATCTCGCCTTTGTGGTAGTGGTTATTGTGGGCTGCTCTGATGCGGTGAACCTCACCGACGGCCTGGATGGACTGGCAATAGGGCTGGTGCTGCTGGTGTCGGCCACCTATATGCTGTTTTCCTATATTTCAGGCAACGTGCGCATTGCTGATTATTTGCAGATCACCTATGTGGCCGGCAGCGGCGAGCTGACCGTGTTCTGCGGCGCGCTGGTCGGGGCCAGCATGGGGTTTCTCTGGTACAACGCCTATCCCGCCGAGGTATTCATGGGAGACGTCGGCTCCCTGGCGCTGGGCGGCTCTCTCGGCACGGTTGCCATCATCACCAAACATGAAATACTGCTGGCGATTGTGGGCGGCATCTTTGTCATCGAGGCGCTCTCGGTCATTTTTCAGGTAAGCTCTTTCAAGCTGCGGGGAAAACGTATTTTTCAAATGGCGCCGCTGCACCACCACTTTGAGCTGAAGGGGCTTACCGAACCAAAAATCATTGTCCGATTCTGGATCGCGGGGACCGTGCTGGCACTGCTGGCAATGAGTACCCTGAAACTGAGGTAGGAATGGAGCTGCAGAAAAAAAACGTTCTCGTGGTCGGTATGGCAAAGACCGGCATTTCCTGCGCCCGGTTTCTGCATGAGCGGGGAGCGCGGGTAACCATTTCCGATGCTAAGGCTGCTGAAGAAGGCTCAGCTGCCTGCCGGGAGCTTGCCGAAAAAGGAGTTGTCCTTGAAATCGGCGGCCACCGGCTTGAAACCTTTCTCAGCGCAGAGCTCATCGTGGTGAGCCCGGGGGTTCCGCTGGAGATCAGTGTGCTGCAGGCGGCGCAGCAGCAGGGTATTGAGATAATAAGTGAAATAGAGCTTGCCCATCGTTTTTTGCAAACGCCCCTCATAGCAATTACCGGCACCAACGGAAAAACGACCACCACCTCGCTTATCGGCGAAATGTTCAGGCGCGCGGGGAAACGCGTTTTTGTCGGCGGCAACATCGGCACCCCGCTCATAGACTATGTTGCCGGAGCACAAGACGACGAATTTGTAATCGCTGAAATAAGCAGCTTTCAGCTCGAGGCAATTACCTCCTTCCGGCCGGCCGTCAGCGTGATGCTCAACATCACCGAGGACCATCTGGACCGCTACCGCTGCTTTGCCGACTATATTGCCGCCAAGAACCGCATCTTCATGAATCAGGGACCCGAAGATACCGCGATTCTTAATTTTGATGATCCGCGGGTGATGGCACTGGCACGCGAGGTTCGGGCGCAGAAGCTTTTATTCAGCACCCGGCGGGAAGTCGCAGCGGGTGCTTTTTACAACAGCGACCTGCACGTCCGCTGCCGGGGGGCAGAAGCGCGCTTTACGGTCAGGGGCGCGCTTTTGCAGGGTATCCACAACATTGAAAATATGCTGGCAGCGGCTTCAGTCGGTCTGGTGTGCGGGCTGCCGGAGCAGAGCATTCAGCAGAGCCTGACCGGCTTTGCCGGACTTAAGCACCGCATGGAATTTGTGGATGAGATCGGGGGGGTTTCCTTTTACAATGATTCAAAAGCAACCAATGTAGGGGCGGTGGTTAAATCGCTGGAAAGCCTTGGCCCGCCGCTCATCCTTATCGCCGGCGGAAAGGACAAGGGCGGCAGCTACGAGCCCCTGCGGCAGCTTGTCCGGTCCAAGGTAAAAGCGCTGATTCTTCTGGGGGAAGCACGGGAGAGAATATATGCCGAGCTCGGCAGCGCGGTGGAAACCGTGATGACCGCGTCCCTGGAAGAGGCGGTGAAAGCCGCTGTCTCAAGGACGCAGCAGGGTGATACGGTACTTTTTTCCCCGGCCTGCTCAAGCTTTGATATGTTTACCAGCTACGCACACCGGGGAGAATGCTTTAAAGAACTGGTGAAAAGACTGAAAGCTTAAGCGGTATGTATAACAAACGCCTCATACACAATATTCTCATTATGGTGCCGGTGACGCTGGTCATCATGGGCATGTGCATGGTATACAGCGCCAGCTGTATTAATGCTGCCGAGCGCTTCAACGACGGCACCCTGTTTTTAAAGAAGCAGGCCGTGTTCGGCTTCGCCGGCATTATCGGCATGCTGCTCATCATGCGCGTTCCGTACCGGCTGTACCGGAGATTCTCCTACCCGCTTCTGCTGATAAGCGTCGCGCTGCTGGCGGCGGTATTCATACCGGGAGTCGGGAAAAAAGCCGGCGGTGCGTGCCGCTGGCTCGGGTTCAGCTTCCTTTCCTTCCAACCGTCTGAGTTTGCCAAGCTCGCGGTGATTATCTTTCTCTCCTATTCCCTGGAAAAGAAGGAACAGAACATACGTAATTTTTCGATCGGCGTGCTGCCGCATCTGCTGGTGGTTCTGCCGATTGTGGGCCTGGTGCTGCTGCAGCCGGATTTTGGAACCGCGGCAATATTTATTCTGCTGCTGTTCGCTTTTCTCTTTGTTGCCGGGGTACCCCGGCGGTATTTTGTCTCGCTTTTCGTGATCGCGGCAGTCGCCTCGCTGCCGCTGCTGATGTATAAAGGAGCATACCGCATCCAGAGAATTTTCGCTTTTCTTGATCCGTGGGCCCATTACCAGGGTGCCGGTTACCATGTGGTGCAATCGCTGCTGGCCTTTGGCTCAGGAGGGCTGTGGGGCAGGGGGCTGGGCAACGGAACGCAGAAGCTGCTCTATCTGCCCGAGCCGCACACCGATTTCATCCTGTCGGTTATCGGCGAGGAAATCGGCCTGGTCGGGGTGCTGATCGTCATTGTGCTGTTCGGCGCCCTGCTCTATTGCGGGCTGCAGATAGCATTGAATGCCTGTGATCTGTTCGGCACCTACCTGGCGCTCGGCATCACCTTTCTTATCGGGCTGCAGGCAGTCATCAACATGGATGTGGTGATGGGCCTGATGCCGACCAAGGGAACAACGCTTCCCTTCATCAGTTACGGGGGGACGTCGCTTCTTATGAATCTTCTGAGTGTCGGCATACTGGTGGGCATTTCAGATCAGAGTGACTGTCGGGTACGGCAATGAAGATGGCAGTTGCAGGCGGGGGAACCGGCGGGCACCTGTTCCCCGGGATCGCGATTGCGGAGGAGTTTCTCCGGCGCGATCCGGACAACGCTGTAGTGTTTATCGGCACCAGCCAGGGCCTTGAGGCGCGCATCGTGCCGCAGCTTGGACTGCGGCTTCACACCATCAGGGTGAAGGGGCTCAAGGGCAAGAACCTGGCGGGCCAGCTGCGCTCTCTCATGCTGCTGCCCGGAGCGCTGCTTGACTCCCGCAGCTGCCTGCGCCGGTTTAATGCCGACATTGTCTGCGGGGTCGGCGGCTATGTATCGGCGCCGGCGGTAACGGCCGCCGTGCTGCAGGGGACGCCCGCGGTGATTCATGAGCAGAACAGCTTCCCCGGTTTGAGCAACCGGATACTGGGGAAGTATGCGGACCGGGTATTTGTTTCCTATGCAGAGAGCGCGCGATTTTTCCCGGAGGATAAAACGATATTCACCGGCATGCCGCTCAGGCGCACGCTGCTGGAGCAGCGGATGCCTGAGCGCGACAGCGTGTTTACGGTCCTGGTGCTTGGCGGCAGCCAGGGCGCACACGAAATAAATGTGGCCCTGGCAGAAGCAGCGCCGCATCTTGCACCCGCCAGGGAGCGGCTGCGCATTATCCACCAGAGCGGAGCGGTTGATGCAGACATGCTTGCCGCGGTCTACGAAAAGTACCGGCTGAACGCGCAGGTTGTTGCGTTTATTGATGACATGACCGCCGCTTACGGGAAGGCCCGCCTGGTGGTCTCGCGGGCCGGCGCAGCGACCCTTGCGGAACTGGCCTTCTGCGGCAGAGCAGCGCTTCTGATACCGTATCCGCATGCGGCCAATAATCATCAGGAGAAGAACGCCCGGGTGTTTGCAGAACGGGGTGCGGCGCAGGTGCTTCTGTCCCGGAATCTGACCGGGCAGGGGCTGGCGCAGGCCGTATTCCGCGCGGAGCAGCACCGCGACCAGCTGCAGGAAATGGAGAGCCAAGCCCGCAGCCTGGCAAAACCCCAGGCAGCGCGGGAGATTGTTGATCACTGCTGCGCGCTCGCGGCAAAGAAAAAAGACGCGCGGCGGCCGTGAAAACCAGCTGGCGCAAACAAGCCGTTGCACGGTGAGAAGCGAAATTTTCTGAGGCGTTATGTACAATAAGGACCAGCATATTCATTTCGTCGGCATCGGCGGCATCGGCATGAGCGGCATTGCCGAGCTCCTGCTCAACCTGGGATACCGCGTGAGCGGCTCTGATCTCAAGCGCACCGACCTCACCCAGCGCCTGGCATCACTGGGGGCAGCGGTCTATTACGGGCATGCGCAGGAGAACATAACCGATGTTGACGTGGTGGTTATATCATCGGCGGTCAGGCCTGATAACCCCGAACTCATGGCAGCGCAGGAACGAAGCATTCCGGTCATTCCGCGCGCTGAAATGCTTGCCGAGCTGATGCGGCTGAAATACGGCATCGCGGTCGCCGGCGCGCACGGTAAAACCACCACCACCTCCCTGGTTGCCGCGGTGCTCGGCCACGGCGGCATCGACCCGACCGTCGTCATCGGCGGCAGGCTCAACACCACCAACACCAATGCCCAGCTCGGGTCGGGTGATTTTCTGGTCGCGGAGGCGGACGAGAGTGACGGGTCGTTCCTCAAGCTCTCGCCGACCATCGCCGTGGTCACCAACATTGACCGCGAGCACATGGATTTTTACAAAAGCATCCGGGAGATTAAGAAGACCTTTCTCGAATTCATCAACAAAGTCCCCTTCTACGGGCTGTCGGTGATCTGCCTGGATAATGAGAACCTGCAGAGTCTTATCCCTAAAATCAGGAAGCGCTTTCAGACCTACGGATGCGCTGCGCAGGCAGACCTGCAGGCGCGCGACATCGCGCTGCAGGGATTTCAGAGCAGCTTTTCGGTCTGGCAGCATGAGCAGCTGCTGGGCACGGTGGAGCAGAAGATTCCCGGCATGCACAATGTGTACAATTCCCTTGCCGCCATCGGGGTGGGCCTTGAGCTCAAAGTGCCGTTCGCGGTTATCCGGGAAGCGCTGGCCCAGTTCCGCGGCGTGCAGCGGCGGTTCCAGGTGCGCGCCGAAAAGCAGGGGATTATCTGGGTTGATGATTACGGCCACCACCCCACGGAAATAAAGACCACGCTGCGTACGGCCAAGGAAGTGTGGCAGAGAAGGCTCGTGGTGGTGTTTCAGCCGCACCGCTACAGCCGCACCCGGGATCTCTACCGCGAATTCATGGGCGCATTTTACGACGCGGACGTGCTGCTGGTGACCGACATCTATCCTGCCGGTGAAAGCCCGATCCCTGACGTGACGGCCCGGGGACTCTGTGAAGGACTCCGGGAGCACGGGTGCAGGGACGTGACCCATATCCCCCGGACGGATGACGTGCGGGCGCATCTCAAGAGCATCCTGAGAAGCGGTGATATTGTCCTCACCCTGGGCGCAGGGGATGTATGGAAGGCAGGCGAAACCCTGATGCAGGAACTGCCGGAATAGTTGCCGCCGCTTATGGCGGCGCGCAGGAACGGAAATATCAGAGAGCGAAAGAGTGTGCAGGATGAACAGAACGGAAAGTCAGACGCAGCTGCCCCCGGGGGTGCTCAGAGAACGATTCATGCAGAAAAAAATCGGGGTGCTCATGGGCGGCCGGTCATCGGAGCGGGAGATATCGCTTAAGACCGGAAACGCCATACTCAAGGCGCTGCAGGATAAAGGGTATAACGCGGTAGCCATTGATGCGGCCCGGGAGGCGGCGCTGGAACTGCAGCGCGCGGCAGTCGATGCGGCCTTTATTGCGCTCCACGGCGCGCTGGGAGAAGACGGCGCTGTCCAGGGGCTGCTTGAAATGCTGCAGATACCCTATACCGGATCAGGAGTGCTTGCCAGCGCTTTGGCCATGAACAAGGTAGCGGCCAAAAAGATATTTATCTATCACGGCCTGCCCACGCCGCGCTTCCAGTCCCTGCGCGTGGCGCCGGGGTGCGCGCCGGATATGACGGCAGGGGTAACCATTGCCTGCCCGGTTATTGTAAAGCCCGCTGAGGAGGGCTCAACCATCGGGGTGAGCATAGTCAGGACGCGGGAGGAACTGCTGCCGGCGCTGGAGAACGCGCGCGGCTTCGGCAGCGAGCTGCTGGTTGAAGAATTTATCACCGGCCGGGAGCTTACCGTGGGGATACTCAATGACCAGCCGCTTCCCCTGATAGAAATTATTCCCCGCAGGGGTTTTTATGATTACCAGGCCAAGTACCAGCAGGGCGCAACAGACTATGTGTTCCCTGACTGGCCGGGCGCCGAGCGTGAGGCCGAGATACAGGGGCTGGCGCTGCGCGCCTTTCAGGCCCTGGGGTGCAGCGGCGCAGGGCGGGTGGATTTCATGGTGGACCGGGACGGCAACCCTTTGATCCTTGAGGTCAATACCGTACCGGGCATGACCGAGACCAGCCTGCTGCCCAAGGCGGCGCGCAGGGCGGGGATCGAGTTTTCAGACCTGGTGGAACATATTCTGTGGGGCGCGGCACTGCATAAACACGTGCCGCACACAAGCTGAGTGCTTCAATTCGCAAATACGGTGACGTATGGGATTTAAAGAATTGCCTTGCAATGCTCTACTCAGCCCTTCGATAAACTCAGGGCGGTGAGCCTGTCGAATCGCACTAAGTCCTGAGTGAGTAAATTCGACATCGAATTTATGAATCGTAGGACTAAGGGGAGAAGAGAAAATGCATCTTTTTACCCGGAAAAGAAAAGCATCACACAGGAAGCCGGGCCGAGCAGGCCGCGTGGCGGGCCTGCAGAATAAAAAAGAGCTGCTGGCAGGAATCCTTATGGTTATCGCTTCCGTGGCGCTGGTAAAAGCAGGCGCGCCGCTTATCCAGCGCAGCAGCCTGTTCGAACTGAAGGAGCTGAAAATTTTCGGCTGCAGCCTCACGGCTCCTGAAGACATTGTGGCCCAGGCCCGGATCGTGAAAGGAATGAATCTACTCTCTGTCGATCTCAACCAGAAAAGCTTGCAGCTTGAAGAGTATCCCTATATATATAAAGCAGTGCTTGAGCGGACCCTTCCCGGCACCCTGGAAATTCATGTGCAGGAGCGCAAACCGCGGGCGCTCATCAGGCTGGATGATTTGTATCTGATTGATGAGCGCGGTGAGGTTTTTAAAAAAGCCCTTGCCCGCGAGCAGCAGTATCCTGTTTTGAGCGGACTTTCCCAAGATGACCTCTACCGCGACAGCGAGCACTGCCTTAATCTTATCCGCACAGCACTGGATCTTCTTGATGTCATAGACCGGGATCAGCGCTTCAAGGGGACAGAATTTGAAATAGTTATCGATAAAACCGCCGGTTTTACCATTAAAACGTCTCCCGACCCCATGGAAATATTTGTCGGGTTCGGGGATTTTACGGATAAAATGGAATCACTATGGAAAATCGTTGATGACCTTAAAAATAAAGGCATGGCGCCGGAAACGGTTCATTTAAAATCAACCCAAAAAGCCTATGTTACGGTTAAAGGATAACCGCAGGATGTGCCGCGCAAAAAAAATATTACTATATATAGTATTTATTGGTAATTTCCCTACCATTTGTGGTATAGCGTTTAAGAATAATCAGATCCAGAACTGCCTCTTAGCAAATAAGAGTTTATACCGGAGGAGTTCCCATGAGTAAGAACCCCGAGACCATCGTTGGTCTTGATATAGGCACCACCAAGATCTGCACCGTTGTCGGCGAGATGCGCGATAACGGAGTTTCTGTCATCGGCTGCGGGCTGCAGCCTTCGCGCGGCATAAAAAAAGGCGTGATCATCAACATGGACAGCACGGTGGAGTCAATAAAAAAAGCGGTTGAAGAAGCGGAAAAAACAGTCGGCTTCAACATCAAAACCGTAGTTACGGGAATTGCCGGCAGCCACATCAAGGGGTTCAACAGCAACGGCGTTATACCCATAAAAGATAAAGAAGTGAAAAAAGGCGATATCCGGCGCGCCATGGACGCCGCCAAATCAGTCGTGATCCCCATGGACCGGGAAGTTATCCATATACTCCCCCAGGAGTTTGTCGTTGATGATCAGGACAGCATTAAAGACCCGCTGGGCCTTTCCGGAGGACGGCTGGAGGCGCGCGTGCATATCGTGACCGGATCGGTTACTTCGGCGCAGAATATTATCCGCTGCACCAACCGCACCGGTCTTAATGTTCAGGACATCGTGCTGCAGCCCCTGGCATCCGGGGAATCGGTGCTTAGCGAAGATGAAAAGGAACTGGGCGTGATGCTCATTGATATCGGCGGGGGCACCACGGACATCGCCATTTTCAGTAAAGGAAGTATCCGCTACACCGCGGTGCTTCCCCTGGGCGGCGATCACATCACCTCTGATATTGCCATTGGCATGCGCTCGCCGCTGTCAGCGGCAGAGGACATAAAGCGGCAGTACGGGTGCGCCTTGGCGTCGATGGTTGAGAACAAGGAGACCATCGAGGTGCCGACTATCGGTGAAAACAGACCGCGCCCTATTGCCTGCAAAATGCTCTGTCAGATCATTCAGCCCCGCATGGAGGAAACGCTGACGCTGATTCAAAAGGAACTTTTAAAATCCGGATTCAGGGACTTTTTGTCCGCAGGTGTGGTGATCACCGGCGGCACGGCTCTTTTGAAGGGGATCGGGGAGCTGGCGGAGCAGGTGCTGCACATGCCGGTCAGGATCGGCTACCCGCAGGGAATCAGCGGGCTAACCAACGGTATGAACAACCCAATATATGCGACCGGGGTGGGACTGGTTTTGTTCGGCAGCCGCGCAAAAACAAATGGATTTAACGGCAGCGGCGGCGAGAACGGGCTCAGCAAGCTCCGTCAAAAGATGGTAAAATGGTTTGAAGAAGTACTATAAAATGTCAAGGGGGAGGTAGCCTATGTTTGAATTCATAGAAAAACCCGGGCAGGTGGCAAAACTCAAGGTGGTTGGTGTTGGCGGCGGCGGCTGTAATGCGATCAACACCATGATTGCTTCCAATCTGGAAGGAGTTGAGTTTATTGCAGCGAACACCGATGTGCAGGCGCTGAAAAACTCCAGGGCGCCGGTCAGGCTGCAGCTGGGAGAAACCCTGACCAAGGGCCTTGGCGCCGGGGCTGATCCGCACATCGGCAAGAATGCGGCCCTGGAGGATATTGATAAAATCCGCGAGAGTCTTGAAGGCGCGGATATGATTTTTATTGCCGCAGGACTCGGCGGCGGCACCGGTACCGGCGCTGCCCCGGTCATCGCGGAGGCGGCCAAGGCGCTGGGAGCGCTCACCGTTGCCATCGTCACAAAGCCCTTTAACTTTGAGGGCAAGAGGCGCCGGCGTATTGCCGATGAGGGCTTGAAGGAGCTTGCCGATAAAGTTGACTCCCTGATCGCCATTCCCAATCAGCGGCTCATCAGCGTGGTTGATCGCCAGACCAGCTTTGTTGAGAGTTTCAAAATGGCAGATGAAGTGCTCCTGCACGGGCTCAAATCCATATCGGAGCTGATTACCATTCCCGGCCTTATAAACCTTGATTTTGCCGATGTTAAAACCATCATGAGCGAGCGCGGCATGGCGTTCATGGGCATCGGCATCGCCAGCGGTGAGGAGCGCGCCAAGGAAGCCGCCCGCAAGGCCATTTCGAGCCCGCTCCTGGAAGACGTTTCCATCAACGGCGTGCGCGGACTGCTCATCAATATTGCCGGCAGCAGCACGCTGTCTCTGCATGAGGTGGATGAAGCGGTCTCGCTTATTCAGCAGGAAGCACAGGATGCTGAAGATTCAAATATCATTTTCGGCGCGGTTATCGATGACTCCCTGGGTGATAAACTCCAGATAACGGTCATTGCGACCGGCTTTGACCGGCAGGCGGATCTTTTAAAAGAGCAGTTTGGCAGCGAGTTTGCAGCAAACCGGCTCACCGGCGAGGCCCCGGCGGTTAACGTGGCGCAGTTCAGCAGCGCCGCGTTCAAAGAGCCGGCCAAAGTTATAAAGCTCGGCACTATTATCAGCGAATTTGCCGATGACGGCATGTATGATATACCGACTTTTATCCGCAATCAGGCGGATTATAAATAAGGCGCCGGCAGCAGGCCATGCCGGCATTCACCGCAGGCAGGGAGGCTCATAACCGGTCATTGAAAAAACAGCATTCCGGTCCGGTAGAAGAATCAGGCGCCATCCATAAAGCGGGCGGCGGCAGGCTGAAAATCGCCCTGGCCTTTCCCAATACCTATTATGTCGGCATGTCCAACCTGGGCTTCCAGCTCGTCTACCGGCAGCTCAACCGTGCCGCAGATGTAGTATGCGAGCGGGTATTCCTGCCGGATGAAACCATGGCGCCGGGTGTGAAGCGGCACCGCATGCCGCTTTCCTCTCTGGAGTCACAGCAGCCCCTCAATTCCTTTCCGGTTGTCGCCTTTTCCGTTTCCTTTGAACTTGATTACCTCAATATCCTCGCCATGCTCAAGCAGGGCCGCATAGCGCCGCTGCAGCAGGAGCGCGACAGCTATGCCCCGCTGATTATCGGCGGCGGCGTTGCCCTGTTTTTGAACCCCGAACCGCTGGCGGGAATTTTTGATCTGGTTATTCTCGGCGAGGCGGAAGAAGTTCTTGAAGAAGTGCTGGCGGTGCTGCGCAAAGAGCGCAGCGGCACGCGCTGGGTAAAGCCGACGCTGCAAAAATTCGCCCGCATTGACGGCGTCTATGTCCCGTCGGCCTATCAAATCTCCTACCATGATAACGGAACGATTGCGGCGTTTTCTCCGCAGCACGGGTTTCCTGCCGTCATACGGCGCAGATGGGTGCGTGACCTGCATCAGGTAAGCGCCTGTTCCTGCATGAGCACACCCGGCACCGAATTCAGCGGTATGGCGCTCGTCGAAGTCAGCAGGGGCTGCCCGCGGCGCTGCAGGTTCTGCGCGGCAGGCCATGTCTACCGGCCCTATCGCATCAGAAGCGCTGACGCCCTGCAGCAGGAAATTCGGGCAGTCATGGGCGCGGGGAAAAAGATTGGCCTGCTGGGGGCTGCGGTGGCGGACCACCCGGATATAGAGCGGCTGATGGGCTCTATTGCTGAGCGCGGGGGAGCGGTCTCCATTTCATCACTGCGCGGCGATGCGCTCACGGAACCCATGGTGCGCCTGCTGCGGGAAAGCGGGCATAAAACCTTTACCATAGCCCCGGAGGCAGGAAGTGAACGCCTGCGGCGGGTACTATCCAAGGACCTGAGCAACGACCAGCTGTTCAGCGCCGTGGCGCTTATGGCCGGGCAACGGGTTCAGCACATAAAACTTTATTTTCTGATCGGTCTTCCGACCGAGAATGACGACGACATCGAGGCAATTGCGAATCTGGTCCGGCGTGTCAGGGATGTTTACTTCCAGGAGGCCGGCGCGCAGAAGTGGCTGCATACCATAGCGCTTTCCGTGGGCATTTTCGTCCCCAAGCCCGGCACGCCGTTTCAGTGGCACCCCTTTGCCGAACGCGCAGTACTCAAGCAGCGCTTAAAAATGATCAGCGCGGGGCTCAGGAAAGAAAGAAAAATCAGCATGACTCATGAGATTCCCAAATGGGGCTACCTGCAGGCGCTCTTGAGCCGCGGGGACCGGCGTGCAGGGGCCTTTCTTATGCGGGCACTGGAAACCGGCGGCGACTGGAGCAGCGCGCTGAAAAATATGCCGCTCAATCCTGATCTCTATGTCTCTCGCGCCAGGGATTATGCGGAAGTTCTGCCCTGGGATTTCATTGACCACGGAACAGACCGGGAAGTTTTGTGGCAGGAATACCGAAAAGCACTGAGCGCCGGTTAGCCGGGAAAGGGAAGCGTCTGCTGCTGCGATTTTTTCCGGGCTTTTCCCTTTGCAGCCGGCTTGGCAAATAAGTCAATACGGTTCTGCAGGGTATTGCGGGTAATACCCAGAATCTTTGCCGCTTTACTCTTATTGTTTTTTACTCTGCGTAAAACCGTATGGATGTAGATGCGCTCGATCTCTTCCAGGGCAAAAAAATCTTCCCTGCTGAAAAAGCTTTCCAGGGTGATCGATTTTTTGGAAATATTGAAGCGGATGTCATCTTTTATAATCAAGGGGCCCTGGGCAAGCAGCACCGCATTCTCAATGACGTTTTTCAGCTCACTTACATTGCAGGGCCATGCATAGGATTTCAGCAGACTGAGCGCTTCGCTGTGAATCCCGCCGATGTCCTTTCCATACTCTTTGCTGAACCGGTCAAGAAAGAATGAAGCAAGGGGCTGTATATCCTCAAATCGCTCCCGCAGCGGAATAAGATTGAGCGTGTCCGGGTGGAATATTTTCTGCAGGGATTCCGTGCAGGGGGCGTTATCCTCTATTTTATCGCCATTGTGGCAAAAAGAGAAGATCAGGTGGATGGATGTATGGGAAGACGCTGATGAGCGCAGCGACCGGTCGCAGGTTTCTTTCAGCACATCGAATACTTTGCCCTGAATATGGCCGTCCAGTTTGCCCACATCGCGCAGAAAAATGGTTCCGCCTTTTTTCAGCGGGCTGCCTCCTGATGAGGATTGCACATCAGGTATATGGGGCAGTGCGGAAAGGTACTGTTCCAGCCTTTTCTCAAAACTATCAAAGGCCAGGTGGGAGCAGTTCATGATAAAAAAGGGCTGTTGGAGGGAAGATGAGATATAATGGATATTTTTTGCGAGGAATTCCTTGCCGGTTCCCTTTTCCCCGGTGATGAGAATGGGCGAATTCCCCCGCGTAGATATTTTTTTTGCCTGCTGGTATATTTTTTTTAAATACTGGCTCAGGCACAGCGTGGGAAAGTAGTCTATGGTCTCGAGCAGTTGCTCCTGAACAGTTTGCATACGTGACGAATCAGCGCAAGATGTTAACATGTAAGAAACAGCAGTCCGCAACGCTTCAGTGCCCAAGCTATGATGCTGACAATTCTTTTAGTATAAAAAAGAAAGAGTGGAACAAAAGAATGCGGGACCTTAGTGTTGTTACAAAATTTTTTGTTTGAATGCGTTTCATAAATAGATAGATTGCAACATCAAGTCAAGAGATATTTTTAAATAAAAAAAATGAAAGGCATTCTGATAGAGAAGCAAGTTTTTAAAAATGAATTTCCCGATGCATTTTATAGCGGATAGCGCGCGATTGCGGTGATGTGATTTTATACGGTAAAATTAGACGGCTATACTGTTTTTCTCTTTTCAGTAAGAAGAATTAATCTTCAACCATTTGAAATGGAGGATAAATATTTTTTACAGACAAGCGGATTGTGTTGTGCGCATGCATTCGCGGGAAAAAATATTTCTATTGCACGACATCAGGTAATATATTATCTTCTATTAAGAAAAAAATATCATAGGGGATGGTTCGATCACCGGGTGCAGATTCTCTATTTCCTACTTTCAGGAGGAATCACATGAGTAAAAACAAAGAATATGCAAAAAAGTTAAAAGAGCACGAGGGATATGAGCGGGATATCATAGCCTTCAAGCTGTGCGACGAGGTTCCGGCAGGGATCGAGTTCTACGGCGACGACGTATCGTTTATGTGCGCAATTGTCGCGGAAATATGGCAGGGGCGCAAGAGCTTCTATATCACCAACAAGAATGTGCTGTGCGGCGGCGCCGTATATGCCGGGATCGGCAACAAAAAAATGGCCAAGGAGGATTTTGACGCAGGCATGGCAACCTCCCTGGGTAAAAATAAAGCCTACGCGGACCGGAAGGTAATGCGAAGAGTTAACCAGCAGATACCCCATCATTTTAAACATTACAAGTACCTCATTATCGGAAAACTTGAGGACGTTGAAAACCCAGATCATGTGATGATCGTGGCGGATGCCAACAGGATTATGCGCCTGTGCAAGACCTATACATGGAAGACCGGCGAGTTGACGCACGGGCTACAGGGTACCGCCTGGTGCACCCAGTCTTTGCCGGTGATCTACAAAACAAAGACCATGACCCATACCCTGGGGGACCCGCCTTCCCGGTTCCTCATGCAGCTTGAGCCCGGAGAAATGTTCTGCAATATTCACTATGAGCTTCTGCCGCTCATTGTGGAGAACATCGAAAACATATCAAGCGGTCATGTCCTTGATGAATGAGGTGCAGTCAAGGGTTTGGAGGTTGTATTAAACCACTGAGGACACTGAGGTTTTCTCTGTGTTCTCAATAATACAGTATTTTGTGGAATGTATAGCAAGGGGTAACCGCGACACCGTTGAAATAGTGAATTGATAAAGGAATTATTTTTACTATCAGCCAACAGGCTAAAAATTATATTTGGCATGGTAAAAAGAGCAAGCAAGCAGAGCACACAGAGGAGAAAAAGAGAAATACGCTTAAGTTCTAGAAATAAAACAATAGCCAAAGATATTTGAAATTTGTTGTTAGGCTTCTGGTTCATTTGTTCGGGCTACATGCTCGCAACAAATGCTGCTTGTTTTTGCCAGAACCTTTGCTCGCACCGCCCGCAACTGCTTTCACCAGAAGCCTAACGATACACAAGGTGAGAGCAAAATTCTCAGATTAATATATGTAAGAATATATCTCTCTGAGTTCTCAGTGGTTTGTTTGATAATTCGTAGATTAATTAAAGGAGAAGCGTATGGCTTACGTTATAACAGAAAACTGTATTATTTGCGGGACCTGCTGGGAAATCTGCCCGACAAAATCAATTGTTGAGTACGATTGGTACTATAAAATTGCCGACACGTGCGTTGAGTGCGGCGCCTGTGCCCGGGTGTGCCCGAACACGGCAATTACCAAGGGTAAAGAAAAGAAAGCCAAAGAGGGAAAGCAAAAGGGAGCATAATAACGCATAACCCGCCCAGAAATGGAACAAGAGGCATTGTGCAGTATCCAGTGCCTCTTGTTTTTTTCCTAACAGCATTCTGAAACTCAGCGAGATTACTTTGCAGCCGGGGCTGGTTCAGCATCCTTCTTTGTTTCTGTCGCCTGATCCACGTTCTGCTCGACCTTCTTTTCCACTGCCTCTTTCACTTCATCAGCAGCCGGAGCTTTTTCCTCGATTTTGGGCTGTTCCGGTACGGGAACTGCCGGTTCAATTGCTAAACTCACGCCTGACAGGGAGCATGCAAACAGCATGGCCACGAGTATTGACACTATTTTCTTCATGATTTCACCTCCTTTCGTATCACTGGCTGGTATCGCGTATGGTTTTTAATCTGAGAAAGCATGTCAGCAGCAAAAATCGCCGGTGTCTGAGAAGTGCCGTGATTATAACTTCCTGTTTTCTTTGTGCCGGCTGCATGGCTCATTCTCCTCTGGATTATTAATACAGCCTGCTCACTGTTTTTCCGGTGCCGGTGTCTTGGTTATTGACTTCACTTTGCCATCCTTTACCGTTGCTTCCACCACATCGCCGACCGCAACGTTAGTTTTTGCGGCGCGGCGGCCAAGGGTATAGACGGTTCCGTCAATGGTGATTTTCTTCTCTTTGGTATCCAGCGCTTCAATCTTGCCTTTTACTAAGGTTTTCTCGGCAGCTGCCTGTTTTTCAGAAGCCGGCGCCGCAACTGCAGCCGGTGTCTCTCCGGCAAACGCCGGGATGGTGAACGCAGAAATAACTGCCAGCGCCAATGAGATGCTCAAGAATCTTTTCAACATGGTCTTTTCCTCCCCTGATTTTTTCTATATCTGTTTGTTATGTTCCTGAATCTGACAAGTCGTTTACCTGTGATGCTCATCGTGTAACGCGCGTTATTTGCTGAAACACTATCGCAAGTCCTGTGCCAGTATTGCCGCGATGCAGTAACCTGCTGAATTGGTTTTATATTTGTTTTTTTGATGATGGTATGTGCCGACAGTGAGCGGTTTTTTTGCTTCAGAGAAATTATTGAAAGAATAAAATATGAGGGGTTGTGAAGCAGTTAGGCAGGTCTTAAATTTCAGACACGGTGGTGGGTTTTGTGGTCAGCCCGTTGTCGATCTCTTTTGATCCTGTTATTTAATAAGGCGACGGCGCATTTTTATGAGGGCCAGCGGAAAGAAGACAAGGAAGAAGAGCAGAAGATAGGCCGCGCTCCATAGTAAGGCTGGATAAATCGCCCCGAAGCTGAGGCTGCGCACCAGCTTGACCAGGTGGGTGAGCGGCAGGAACAGGGCAACGGTCTGCGCCCATGCGGGCAGATTTTCAATCGGGAAAAAGGTGCCGCTGAAAAGAAACATCGGCGTGATAAAAAGAAATATCGGCAGGTTAAACATGTCAATGGTCGGCGTGATGCCGGTGAAATACATGCCGAGAGCGCCGAAGGCGATGCCGCCGAGGAACGCGAGCGGTATTATCAGAAGACCCGAGGGGTAATGAATGAGTCCGAACAGGCTGATTACCGCCAGCATGATGACCGTGCCGATTACCGATTTTGTCGCGCCCCAGATAATCTCGCCGGTTATAATCTCCTCAATTGACAGCGGGGTTGCCAGCATGGCGTCAAAAGTTTTCTGATGGTACATCCGCACAAACGATGCATAGGTGTTTTCAAAGAAGGAGTTGTTCATAATATTTACCGCGATCAGGGCAGGTGCTATAAAGGAAAGATACGAAACCGGTGCGCCCTGATATGTTAGGTTCCCCACCAGGGCACCCAGGCCGAGACCAAAAGCAAGCAGATAAAAGAGCGGCTCAAACAGCGGCGGGACAAAGCTTATCTTCCATATCTTCTGGTACACGGTGAAGTTTCGCTGCCAGACACGCCAGAAGCGCTTTGAGATGCTCACGGAGAACAGGATGCTCATTCCTTAAGCTCCCTTCCGGTAAGCTTGAGAAATACATCCTCAAGGGTTGCCATGCGCAGTATGCATCCTCCCGTGCAGTAGCGGTCGCCGATTTCATGAAACAGCTCATCTTTTCCCTGGCCGTAGATTATGAGGCGATGGCCCAGGTCTTCGTATTCGAGGCCCAGGGACTTTACGTATGCTCTCAGGCTCTCTGCCGGATCATCTATTTCTATGACATTGTGGCCGACATGCTCCCGGATTAAATCCAGCGGCTTTCCTGCAACAAGGATTTTCCCATGGTCAATTATTACCAGGCGGTCACAAAGCCTCGCGGCCTCATCCATGTAGTGGGTGGTAAGTAAAATGGTGAGGCCGCCGGCTTTCAACTCCTCAAGACGCTGCCAGAGCTGGTGTCGCGCCTGGGGGTCAAGGCCGGTGGTGGGCTCATCAAGAATGAGAAGGTCCGGGTCATTGATAAGGGAGCGCGCCAGAATCATCCTGCGCATCATGCCGCCGGAAAGCTCGGTCACTTTTGCGCTCCGGCGGTTATCAAGGGAGATGAAGTGAAGGAGTTGCTGCGCTTTTTCCCGCGCCCTGCCGGAAGGGATGTCAAAATAGCGGGCAAATACCAGCAGATTCTGTTCCACGGAGAGATCAGGATCAAGGCTGTTTTCCTGCTGGCATACGCCGATGCGGGACTTGATGCTGCGCCAGTCTTTCTCTATGTCGAGGCCGAACACGTTCAGCGTCCCGGCGGTTTTGGGGGAGAACCCGTACACCATGCGCACGGTGGTGGTCTTGCCCGCACCATTTGGCCCCAGGATGCCGAAGCATTCCCCGGCAAAGACATGAAAATTTATTCCGTCAACTGCCGTAAAACCGTCAAATTTCTTTGTCAGTCCTTCTGCTTCAATGATATACTGCACAGCAGTTCGCCCTTCCGCTACTCCGATACGTTGTTTTTCATTAAATATATCATATAAATAAAAGGATACAATTGTAATTCCTATCCAGGGATATTTGAAATTTGTTGTCAGGCTTCTGGTTCATTTGTTCGGGCTAAGTGCTCGCTGGAAAGTTTTTTGTTTTCTCCATAGCCAGCGCTCGCACCGCCCGTAACTGCTCTCACCCAAAGCCTAACGATAAAAAAAGTGAGAGCAAAATTCTCAGGCTGACAGCTGAGCGCTGATTGCTGACAGCCTTATCATGCGGAGGATTAGTTGTATGCAAAGCCTGATGGACATACATTCTGTTGTGCAGGAAGAGCTGCGAAAGCGGTATATGCTTGAGCCGGTGAGATTAAAACATCCATTCCCGGAGCGCCCCGTTCGTGCCCTCGGACTCATGAACATTAACGGCGAAGTGTTCAGCACGGAAAAGCTTTTGCGTATCGTCTTTATCCGGCCTGATCTGCCGGTCTATTTTTCCGTCCGATCCATGTTTATCCGGCCGCGGGTGGAGCTTGACCTGCCGGTATTTGCGGGAGAAATTATGCGCACCGGGAAAAAGAGGATGGTCCTTGTGGACATCCATCGAACCGGGAAAACCCATCACGATGATTCTGCGCTGTTTGAAGAGATGCTGAAAGTTCAGGAGCGTTATCCGGAATTAATTAAACACACCAAACGGCGGCAGGATAAAATCCAGGAAGTTTTTTCAAAGGCAGCCTGCCAGGTGGTGATACCTGAAGAGCTGGACGAACAGGCAATAAATTTGTGGAAGGAATACCTGAACCTGTTCTGCGACATGGTTGACCGGGCAAAGCCGGTGGCCGGGGAAGAGCTGAAAAAAACGCAGGAAGTTTTTGAAGACTACCTGAAGACACTGGTTGACCATGACCCGGGAGTCGGTATATGGAAAGTCCTGTTCGGCGCAAAGGGCGGGGTGGAAAGGTCGATGGATATGCATTTCGGGAGGTGATTATTTTTTTCTTCCTTTGTGAATGAAGTCGATAATTTCACTTGTTTTTAATCCAAGGTTAATCCCCTTCACATCAAGAGGTGATGGGAGCCCGGCCTCCGGCTTTATAATAAAAAACCTTCCATCAGTTGTTTTTATCCTGACACCACCTTCTTTGTCAGCTTTTTTTAGTATCATATCAAGGTTTTGTTGGGCTTTTGAACATGAATAAGTGGTCATAATGGCACCTCAATTATTTTAACATTCATTTTTTTAGCACCGTATATCAAACGCTTATCAAGGGAAATCAAAGGCAATTTGTATTTTATTGCACAACGAATTAAATAAGCATCATAAGCATAGATTGATAAGGCGCTTGCAAGCTTTAACGATTGTTCTATCTCAACATCGACAAATTGTATCGGGATTTTTTTATATGCGGCAACAGCCAGCAGAGCCATTTTAAGTGAAATCCTGTTTTGCTTCAGCATAGAGGAGAATGCATTCCCAATTTCCCAATGAACTGAAAGAGGCGCTATCAGATCAAATCCTTTTGTTAAATCAATTAAGCTGGCTCGCTCTGGCTCATTGGCGATAACCGCAATGATGACTGAACTGTCAACGATAATGTACATTAGAGGCTCGATTAATTAAATAGGAATGTTTCAAGTTCTTATGAAATACTTACAATAATCTTTTTTTAAATTAATGCATAATGGCTGGCTTTGGTATAAAAGCGTACACCCCCTGATGGGTCATATATTCAAATTAAAGGTACGCTCCATAACCAATGTTACCGTTTTTTTGAACTCTGAAAAAATGAATAACTTTTCCTTTTCA
>Ga0172368_10001819_pt1 | contig 28271 bp, 18 predicted proteins | sample Lak11m_FD_114540 | JGI IMG/M metagenome (GOLD analysis project Ga0172368, IMG submission 114540) | Freshwater microbial communities from Kabuno Bay, South-Kivu, Congo - kab_022012_11m | ecosystem: Environmental > Aquatic > Freshwater > Lake | place: Democratic Republic of the Congo: South-Kivu...
TACCAGCAAAAGATAGAAAAGGCGCTGAAGCAGACATTGGAGACGAAGGCCGATGAGGATTACCGCCGCTACTACCGGTGGATCACACCCTATGCTGAGGATGTCCACGTAAATAAGGTGAAGCGGCCAGCCGAAGGGAAACAAATGCTCATGAACCTCTCTCTGTTGGTGAGAAAGGATAGGGTGAAGGAACTGGGCGAGGAACTAGGAAAGATTGAAGGGGAAGCAGGCGTGGAGGTGCGTTTCACCGGTCCCTGGCCGCCCTACAGCTTCGTCTCCAAGGTGAGCATACCGCAGGAAGAAAAGAGTCCAGAAACGAGAGGGGGTACAAAGCTATAGTTCGTCAGATTTATCCCCTGTCAGATGCTGACAGGGGATAAAGACTGGGTAGTTGGCTGGCTTTCACCTCTTATGCGCTTTCATCGAACAACGACTCATCATAAGGCGCCAATGGGACACGCGGCACCACATCAGGATTCACCACGTGATCGGGCCGCGGCCAGTGGCCGGCCAGCACCGAAGCCAGATTCTCAGCCGAGCTCTTAGAGACTTCCTCCTTGGCTTCCACCGAGAGGGCCGCCACATGGGGAGTACAAACGACACCTTCGATCTTCGTTAGCGGATGCTGCGATGGTTCTTCGACGTCACCGAAGACATTGATATGCTCCCAGGTATCTATTCCCGCTCCCGACAGCCGGCCCTCACGCAGGGCCTCGGCCAGCGCATCCTCGTCCACCAGCGCCCCCCGTGCTATATTGATGAGCACGGCGCCGGGTTTCATCAGGCGCAGCCGCGCGTCGTCCAGCAAGTGATAGGTAGCTTTGCTGAGCGGCAGGTGCAGGGAGACGTAATCGGATTCACGCAGCAGCGTTTCCAGGTCCACCAGCGTGACACCCAGGGCCTCGGCCACGGGATCGTGCGCCGTCATGTTCCGGCGGGTCGCCAGCAGGTTGAGTCCACAGGCCTTCGCACGTCGGGCCAGCGCGATGGCGCTATTGCCGAACCCGATCAGGCCGAGCGTCCGGCCGTGGAGCCGCCGGAGGGTCCAGCCGATATCACGAGCACGCGACCAGGCGCCATCGGCGAGGGCCGCCGACATCTGTGGCAACCTGCGGGCGACCGCCAGCAGCAACGCCAGGGCGTGATCGCCCATTTCTTCATTGCAGAACTCCGGAACGTTGGCTACGATCACGCCCTTGCGTGTCGCCGCATCCACCGCCAGCTTGTCCGTCCCAATGCCGTACCGGGCGATGACCCGGCAGCGGCGCAGGTTCTCCATTACTACCGCCGGCATGGACGCGGAGACGACACAAACGGCGTCGGCGTCGGCCACGAGCGGTATCATCTCATCGGGCGTGTACACCTCCACTGGGATGAGCGATATCCCGAAACGCTCGAACTGCGCGGTTTCGTAGGGGATAATCGGGAACAGCCGGGCATTCAACCGTACCACACGCGCGCCCTTCAAAAGCGATGCCAAATCGGTCACCTCAATGCCTCCGTATTGATTTGCTGACCTGCTGATTTGCTTGTTGGTTGATGCATCACCCTTTAACTGCCCCTGTCGTCAGGCCGCTCACGTAGAGATCGACGAAGAAGAAGTAGATGATCGCCACCGGGATCGATGACAGCAGGGCTGCCGCCATCAGAGGGCCCCAGAAATAGTAATCGCTCATGACCAGGCTGCTCGTGATGCCCAGGGGCAGCGTCTTGCTCGCTTCACCGCTCACGAATGCCAGGGCGTACAGCAGGTCGTTCCACGAGAGGGTGAAGGAGAAGATTGCCGCTGTAACGATGCCCGGCACCGACAGCGGCAACGTGATAAAGCGTAGCGCACCCAGGCGGGTGCAGCCGTCGATCATCGCACACTCTTCCAGGTCGATCGGGATGGTGCGAAAATATCCTGTGAGCAACCATGTGCAGAACGGGATCACGAAGGTCGGATAGGCCAGGAGGAGTGATGAGGTCTTTCCGAGCAGGTCGATCTGGCTCAACACCTGCGCCAGAGGGATGAACAGCAGCGTCTTCGGCACCAGATAGGTAATGAAGATCAAGATTCCGAACAGCGTGGCTCCCTTGTAACGCAACCTGGCGATGGAGTACCCCGCCATGGTGGAAATCACCACCGAGATGAAGGTGGTGATCACCGAAACGTAGATGCTGTTGGTCGCCCATTGACGAATGCCGGCCGTGGCGAAGACAGCCCTGGATTGCGTTTCGAACAGGGAGATATAGTTCACCAGGCTCGGCTTCCGAACCCAGAACAGGTTGCCGCTGAAGTCGTAGAGCTGCATGTTGGTCTTCAGGGACGTAATGAACATCCAGTAGAACGGGAACAGCACGATGATCAGCAGCAGCGCGATGGCCAGATAGAACCAAAGCTTTCGGCTGATAAAGCGACTGACCAGGGAGTATCTCATGATGCAGGCTCCTATCCATACAGTGTACTGTCCTGTACCCATTGCTGGGGTCTTCAATAGGGCGAAGCATTCCTAAATGATCGCACAATGAATTCGCGATGCCTGGTAGGGGCGAGGCATTCCGAGCTTGGCCCGCCGTTGCGGGGACCCGCCATCGGATGGAGCGCCTTGGCGTGTGCCAGGCCTATCTGGGAATGCTTCGCCCCTACTCCTCCCGCCGCAACCGGACCAGCGACAGGACCACCAGGATCGCCAGGAACGGGAACATGGCCATGCTCACCGCTGTGCCGAGGCCGTAAAGACCGGATTCGATGGACAGGTTGTAAGTCATAATTCCGAATACCTGGGTCGCGGTGCCGGGCCCGCCGCGCGTCAGGATGAACGGCAGCTCGAAATCCGCGATCGTGCCGATGGTAGAGATCAGCATGACAATCACGACGACCGGCATGATCATCGGCAGGGTAATGCTGAGCAGGGTCCGCCAACTGCTGGCGCCGTCTATCTTGGCGGCGTCTATCAGCTCTTCAGGCACCGTCTGAAGGCCGGCCAGGAAAGTGATCGCGAAGAACGGGACACCGCGCCAGACGTTGACCGCGACCAGGCAGACCATAGCCAGAGCGGGGTTGACCAGGAATGGGATGTTTGTCTGGATGAGTCCCCAGCGCTTGAACGCCACATTAAGAATACCGAACGCCGGGTCCAGCATCCACGACCACGCCAGCGTACTAAATACGGTCGGGATGATCCAGGGCAACAACAACACCGCGCGCACGAAGCGTTGGCCCACGAAGTCCCGTTTGATCAGCAGCGCCACCGCCAGCCCGCCCACAAACTTCAGGATCAGCGACGCGATCGTGTAAATCAGCGAGGCCTGAACCGCGGCCCAGAAGCGCGGCGTCTGCACCAGGGTGATATAGTTCTGAAGCCCTATGAAGTTCGGAACCGCGCCGAAGCGCTTATCTGTGAGGCTCAAGTAAATGGCGAGGACGAGTGGATAGGCTAGAAGGAGCAACAGGAACACGAAAGCAGGGCTGACCAGCAGGTAGCCCAACCGGCTCTCTTCCTGAAGCCGAAGTCTCAGCTTGCGGTAGCGGGCCGCAGACACCGAGGCGAAAGCGAAGAAGTTCCTTTTCATAGCTTGCCTTCTCTCCCGCGTCTCCACGCTGGCGAGCTTCTCAGAAGAGCCCTGTCTTGTTCTGTGCGGGTCCCGGGAAGCCGTCCGGTGGCCGCACAAGCCGCCGGACGGCTTCGGCTTACTGGTTCTTCAACCCTTCGATTTCCTTCAGGGTGGTGTCCAGCGCGGCCCGGGCGTTGCCCGTGGTGACCGCGTTGTTGAACATGTTCGAGATGGTGAATTGGGCCGCCATCAGTGAGGACAGCTTGGTGGGCGTAGGCAGAGCGTATCCAGCCCACCGCGACAGCCGGCCGATTTCCTTCGCCAGCGCCAACTTGGGATCGGTGTCCCAGATCGGCAGGTTCTCATAGATGGGCGCTTGCGGGATCAGGTAGCCCTTGCCTTCCTTGATGTACTTCGAGAAGACCGGCACCGAGAAAAAGTATTTGATGAACTCCAGCGACGCATCGCGGTCCGCACCCTCGACGTACTTCGGAACGCTCATACAGGGGTAACCCTGGTAGTTAAAGCGCCCGGCAGGGCCCTGCGGCGGCAGCGCGTGGTTCATCGCCTTCGCCACGTCGGGTTTGTCGGTCAAAGCGGGCAGGTAAATCGTGTTGACGTTCAGGGTCATCGAAAGCTGGCCGGCCAGGAACGCGGTGTTGTTGCTGGCGTCATTATAGCCGGTCGCGCCGGGATCGTTGGCTTCGTTCTGGAGCTTGATCGCGAATTCCAGCGCCGCGAGGGTCTCCGGTGAATCGAGCGCCAGCGTTCCGTCCGGCTTGAACTCCTGGCCACCATAGCACCACAAGAGTATGGACCCACATGCCATGCCGTCGAACGGAGCCTTGGCACCGCCGAACACCCAACCGAACGGATGCCCGGCTGCTTTCAGCTTCTTGCCAGCCTCAAGGACCGCGTCCCACGTGTCAGGGAATGCGTCGAGGCCGATTTCTTTGAACCAATCCTCCCGATAATTAATCATCGGTGTGTTGGTGCCCATCGGGATGGCGAACCAGCGGCTATCGGTGGTCATCACGGCAGGCGCCGTTGGATACCAGCCGTCCTGCTGGGCACCGATCTCATTGGCCAGGTCGGTGAGATCCAGGAGGCCTGCCGCCCAGCTTGCCGGTGGTGAAGCGTACTGGAAGATGGTGGGCCCCTTCTTCGTCTCAATGGCTGTGGCGACGCGTGCCGCGATGTCGGAGGTGGTTGCCAGCTCCCAGTTGAACTTGACGCCATTCTGCGTGGCCCAGTCCAGCGCGATATTCTGGAACACCTCGTTCATCTTCGGCACGAACATGGCATAGCCCAGGTAGTTGACGGTCGCGCCTTTGATCAGCGCGGGCGCGCCAGCTATGGGAGTGGCGGCTGCTGGCGCTTGGGTGGGCGCAGGTGGAGGCGGCGCCGCGGTCGGTTGAGCGCAGCCGGCCAGCACCGAGGCGCCCACCACGGCGCCAGACAGTTTGAGGAAATCTCGACGGTTGATCTTTTTCGACATCGGATTTGATCTCCTTTCCTCTTTTTTCAGGACCAGAAACCCAGGTTGCGTCTCATAACATCCTGTGAACCACGATGTCTTCTAGCTATGAACCTCCTTTCCGTGTGTGGCACGCAACACACTCATGCTCTTGCCCCGCCGGCTGGCTGAGAGGTGCGCTGGGTCGCGCCTGGCCAGAGTGATCTCCATCATCAGCGAAATCATCTATAACGAGAGCCCGGACGGCGAAAACTGTTCTGCCCTCAACGTGCGAGGAATCCTCCATCCACCGGTATCACGGCGCCGCACAGGTAATCCGAGGCACGGGAGGCCAGGAAAACGGCGATTCCCATCAGGTCCTCTGGCGTGCCCCAGCGGCCCGATGGGATGCGTTCCAGGATCTGCCGGTTGCGGGCTTGATCTTGCAGCAGCGCTGTGTTCATCTCGGTAGCCATGTAGCCGGGCGCGATGGCATTCACGTTGATGCCCTGAGCCGCCCACTCGTTGGACAAGGCCTTCGTCAACTGACCCACGCCTCCCTTGCTTGCACTGTACGCCGGCACAGTCATACCGCCGGTAAAACTGAGCATGGACGCCACGTTGATGATCTTGCCGCGGCGCCGGGGGATCATCACCCCGGCGGCAAGTTGGCACAGCTCGAACACCGAGGTCAGGTTGATCTCAAGCACCAGATCCCAGTCGTTCAGGGGAAAGGCCTCGGCCTTGTGGCGGCGCTGGATCCCGTGGCTGTTGACCAGAATATCCAGCGTGCCGAGCGCCGCCAGCGCCTCGGTGAATCCCCGGCGCAGCTCTTCGCGGCGGGCGAGGTTGGCCTTGATCGGGGTGAACCCATCGGCCCTCGCCACCTCGAAAACCGAATCGGCCACGTCGAGGATGGCGACTGTGGCGCCAGCATCACGCAGAGCCCGCGCCATGGCGCGCGCCAATCCGCCCGGATTGCCCGCGCCAGTCACCAGCGCCTTCTGTTCATTGAGGGCAAAGAGCTCCATGTCTCATCACTCCGTGAAGAGCCGGATGAAGGTCGCCACAGTATCGGCGCCACACTGCAGATCAGCGAGGCTGACCCGCTCGTGGGCCGTGTGGGCGTCCGTGAGCTTGCCCACACCGAAAGTGATGGTGGGAATGGCGAGCTGGTTGTTGTAGAACCACGCGTCGCTGGAGGCCGGCATGGCGATCATCTCGACCGGCCTGCCCCCTCCGGCCAGGGCCACGGCCTGCCGCATGATCTCGGTGACGCGGGCCTGGGGAGGTGTAACGCATGCGTCGTGGCGGAACGTGAACTCCAGATCGCAGCGTTCGGCCAACGTTCCCTTTCTAGAGGCGGACGCGCACCCGGCTATGGCGGCCCTCAGCTCGGCCATCACCTGCTGCCGTGTCCGATTGGGCAGAAAGCCCAGCACCCCCTCGAGCACGGCCCGCGCTGGCACGGTGGCGGGCCACGTGCCCGATTCCAGGCGTCCGAAGACAAGCGGCATAGGGTTCTCGTAGGCGTCAAACACGGGCATCCCGCGCGAGGCAGCCAGCAATCGCGCGTGGTACGCCTCGAACACCTGCGTCAGGGTGATAGCCGTCTTGAGCGCACTGACGCTCTCACAAGGGCTACCTACGTGGCCCGACCGGCCCCGGCAAGTGGCGCGAAACCACACGGCCCCGCGCGCCGCCACCGCGATGCGCAGGTCGGTCGGCTCCAGAACGACAACTCCTTCCGCTGCCAGGTCACCGCGGCGGATCAAGGCCAGCGTGCCGTTGCCGCCGTTCTCCTCCTCCACAACGATGTGTATCGTGACATCACCGCGCGGGCGGATACCGGCGGCCTTCAGTTGTCGGAGGGCGGTCCAGAGCATGGCGATCTGGCCCTTAGCGTCGCAGGCGCCACGCCCGTAGATGAAGCCATCCTCGACATACGGGGCGAACGCCCGCTCCTGACCCTCCGCCGCCGGCACCACATCCGCGTGAGTGTTGAAGATCAGGGGGTGGTCACCTCCTCCATCGGCGCCGCGCAGACGGACGACCAGGTTGCTGCGCCCGACAGGGCTGAGGGCCGGCAGGGGACTGGAATAGTCCGGGTCATCCGCGAGATTGACCGGCAGGGGTATCAGCTCGACTTCGTCGGCAACGGGCGCGAAGGCGTCGGCCAGGAAGCCGATCAACTCCGCCTCATGGCCTGACACCGAGGGATGCCGGATCATCTCGCAGAGCAGTTCCTCAGTCTCTGTCATAGCGATAGGATCACTTTCTCCATGATCTCCAGCGACTCGTGCGCCTCTTCCTCGTTCATTACCAGGGGCGGCGCCACGCGGATCACATTGCCGTACATGCCAACCTTCCCGACGATGAGGCCGTTCTGGGCGGCTTCGTTGATGACGCGCACCGTGATGTCAGGGGCCGGCTCACGGGTCTCCTTGTCCGTCACGAGCTCAAGGCCCGCCACCATGCCCTGGCCGCGCACGTCTCCCAGGTAGCGCGAGTGCTCTGCAATGTCTCGCAAGCCCTGCTGCAGGAGCGCGCCAATGCGGGCGGCGTTCTCAACCAGCTTCTCTTCCTGCATGATCTCGATGACCGCCAACGCCGCGGCGCAGGAGAAGGGGCTGCCGCCCTGCGTGCTGCCCAGGTCGCCCGGCTTCAGGCCGGTGAGCACCTCGGACGTCGCCATCAACGCCGAGATGGGCATACCGCTCCCGATCCCCTTGCCGATGCACACCAGGTCGGGCGTCAGGCCCTCCCACTCCATCGCGAAGAACTTGCCGGTCCGGCCGAAGGAGGATTGCACCTCATCCAGCACGAACACCAGGTCGTGCGCCCGAACCCATTCTTGGAGACGTTTCAGGTAGCCGATCGGCGGAAAGATGAAGCCCGCCGAGCCCTGATACGGCTCAACAATGATCCCGGCCAGCGAGCCCGTCGAGAGGCAATGCACCGTGGTATCGAGGTAATCCAGGCACAATAGCCCGCAGGACTCCGGCTGCGCCTTGAACGGGCAACGATAGCAGTAGGGGTAGGGCACGTGGATGAAGCCCGGCACGGTCGGTCCGAACCCCCGGCGGACGCCGCCCAATCCGCCGGCGCTGCGCGCCTCGGCCGTGCGGCCGTGAAATCCCCCGTAGAATGAAATGATCTCGTATCGCCCGGTGTGGCGCTTCGCCACCCGCATGGCTGCCTCCGTGGCGTCGCTGCCGGTGGTGAGGAAGAAGGCGCGATCCAGGTGCGGCGGGGTGATCTCCACCATGCGCTTGGCCAGCATGACGCGGGACTCGGTGGGAAATTCGTAGCAGTTGAGGAGCTTTGTCGCAGCTTCCTGGATCGCGCGTACCAGCTTCGGGTGACAATGCCCGACGTTGGTCACCAACACACCCGAGGTCCAGTCAATGTAGCGGTTGCCGTCCACATCGGTTACGATAACCCCCTCGGCGTGATCCCACACCAGCGGCGCCTGGTAGCCCTGCACCCTGGCCTCGTACTGCTGGCTGATGGCCATCAGGCGCTGTGACTCAGGCCCGGGCAGCCGGTCTTTCACATTGGCACGTTTTGTCTTTGCATCCATCTTAGAGTCTCCGCAAGACCACTTCCTGGCCAAGCCGTTCGGCCGATAGATAGGCGGAATAGATCACGTTGAGCGTGTCGAGAGAAAGCTGAAGGCCCGAAATCGGCTGGCGGTCGAAGGCAATCGATTCCATGGCGTCCTGCATCTCCGCCTGGTAGCCGAACATCCAGTTCTCATCCGGCGCCGCATACAGCCACCCCTCCTGGGTGGTGATGCCGTAATTGATATAAATATCCTGGAACTGGCTTGCCCTGGGGTTGTATGTTTCCACCAGGCCGACCGGGTTGATGTTGCAGCGCGTCCGGTGGTTGTTGGCGAACACATCCACGTAATCGTGGATCCCGCCGAGGACGGTGGCGCCCGTGACCACATCGCCGACCGTGCCATCCTCAAATACGACGTGCACCCAGGCGTAATCCTCCACATCATCATAGTTGCAGCGGATGAAACCGGCATCCCGGTAACCGGGGATCCCGGTCAGTTCATGCACCCGGGCGCTGACTGCGGCGGGGCGGATGGGCTTGCCGTGCGACGCTTCCCCCTCCACCCGCTTGAGGTAGAGGATGGCGCCGAGCGGATGGCTGCCGGTGCTGATGAGCGAGCCCCCACCGGCGAACTTCCACCAACTGGAATACGTGGCGTGGTTGCCCCGGTGCGATTCTTCGCCGATCATGCGCAAGATCTGGCTGTTCGATTTGCGGACGATCTCCGCCTCCTTTTGCACCTGGGGGGTGTAGACGAAGTTCTCGAAGTAGGTGAACTTGACCCCGTTCCTGGAAACCGCTGCGTTGATCTGTTCCAGGCTCGCCAGTACAGACTCCAGAATTGGCTCCTTTGGCGCCAGGTCTCCCTTGAAGTCGGCAACCTGATCCTCAGCGGGGGCGTAACCGGTCAGCGGTTTCTCGCACATCACGTGCCTGCCCGCATTGGCGATATCGATGATATTCTGTGCGTGCGCATACGGGGGGGTGCACACATCGACGACATCCACTTCCTTGAGCATGGCTTCAAGGCTGGTAAATGGCTTGATTCCCCTGGCCTGCGCAAAAGCCTCGCCTTTTTCCCGGGCAAGGTCGAAGACGCCGACGGCCTCCACGTCCAGCCCGTACACACGCTGGATACATTCATGATGGACGCCTGCAATGAACCCGCCGCCCAGGATTCCCACCCGGATTCTCTTCTGGGTCCGCTTGGTCATGCCTGTCCGCTCCTTTCTGGATTTGGCGAAGTCAAAACCGTGTTGGCGACACCGCCACGCCCCCCAACTCCTTGCTCCGGTTGGCAGCCTCCAGGAAGGCGACGATCCCTAGCGTCTCCTCGATGTTCACCGGCGAGATGCGCGTCGCGAAGAACGTGACGATTTTCTGGAGCAAGAAGTAGAAGGTAGGCGGCTCGCTGGCGGCCATCCCGCACCGCGTCGCCGCGCCGGTATGGACCACGCACCCATATTCGGCGCGGCCGAAACGTGTGCCCCGCAGCACACCGACCCGTCCGTCGCGCCACTCACCGATGACCAGGTCCATGTGCGGATGGGAAAGGCACCGCACTCGCTCGCACCCGGGACCCATAAACTTGAAGAGCATCTCGGCCTCATGAACGCCGTACCAGAAGAGCCCCGGATAGTCGTCGAGGACCGGCGCGTGCCCGAACGCCTCGCAGGAGAGGAGCTGCTCATCTGGCCCGACCAATTCCACAATACCGGCGGCGTACCGCAGCGACGAACAGCTCAGCAGCGGTGTGCCCGTCTCCTCGGCGATCCGTACCATTTCCAGCGCGTCGGCAGAGGAGGTCGCGAACGGCTTGTCCAGAAAGATCGGTTTGCCGCACGCCGCCTTGCGAAACTGCTCCAGGTGTTGCCGGCCATCGCAACTTTCGAGCAACAGCGCGTCCATGTCCTGGGCCAACGCTTCAATGGTATCGTAGAGAGGAACACCGAAGCCCTCGGTGATCTCCCGGGTGAAGCCGCCAATCCGATCACGGCTGAGGGAAAACGCCGCGGTCCCTCCTCGATAGGCCCCGGCGATCGTAGCGCCCGCCACGGGATACCGGCTCGCCGGGTGGTTCAACATCTCTGTGAAGATGGTACAGTGCGAATTGTCCAGCCCGAGGATGCCGACCTTCATGCCTCCTCCATTCCCTCAGTCCAGCGGATACTGTCCGAACTCGCGGGCGGCGTCGAACATGGCGAGCAGGTTTTCCAGCGGCACGTCTGCCTGGATATTGTGCACCGGGTTGAACACGAAGCCGCCGCCCGGTCCGAACACCCGGATTCGCTCGTGGACCTGGTCGCGCACTTCCTCAGGGGTGCCGTAGGGCAGCGTCTGCTGCGTGTCCGCACCGCCGCCCCAGAAGGTCAGCCGATCGCCGAACTCGGTCTTCAACCGTGCCGGATCCATCCCGCGGGCGCTTGTCTGCACGGGGTTCAGGATGTCCACACCGCACTCGATCAAGGTCGGGATGATGGGGTAGATCGCGCCACAGCAGTGGTAGAAGACCTTCCAGGGCGTGTTGGCGTGCACCCAGTCCCAAATCCGCTTGTAGTAGGGTGCAACCATGTCCCGGAACATGCGCGGCGAGATCATTAAGCCCGTCTGCGTGCCAAAGTCCTCGCCCCACCAGACCGCGTCGATGTTATCGCCGACGGCATCCCGGTAGAGCCTGAGGTTGGCCAGGAGGTATTCCACCTTGCGCTCGTAGTAGGCGAGCACATAGTCCGGCCTCGCCCCGATGGTGTACATCCACTCCTGGTACGATCCCCAGCGTCCCAGGATAGGCCCGAACTCGCCCATGAGCGCCTTGTCGGTCTCGCGGCGCAGCGTCTCTGCCCAGTGGCGCCTCCATGCGAGGTCCTCGTCGGTGAAAAGCGGCATGGGCCACGACTCAACCGGGGGCAGGGGATCGTAGCTTTTTACCTCCACCATCCGGTCGAAATACGGACTCGCGGGCACCTTCTTGCCTACCAGCTCGCCATCCAGGTACAGGCACAGCGAGCCGTCCGGTTCGCACACAGGAGCGAAGTTGACCGGCATCTGGACCGCCGTGCCGTCGTCCATTTGCCACGGGCGCCAGGCATCGATCCGCATGCCGAAGTCCTGGATCAACCTGGGCACCGGGAGCGCATCTACCCCCAGCGCCCCCACCACAGGCTGCTCGACCCAGGCCAGCATCTGCCAGACGTCCATGACTTGAGCCGGCTCGCCACGGATGCCCAACCGGTCCCGCAGGCGGGTGTAGAGGCTGGGCTCGATGCCCGTGATGCGCGTCCCGCCCAGGTCAATGGGGACCCGGTCGGGCTCCTGGTGGTTGACCGCTGCCAGCACCCGGTCGCGAGAGGACATGGCCATAAGATTCCTCCTCGGGGATTATTCTTCGGCGGAATCGGCACTCCAAAAGGGTGGCGGTCCACCGAAGCTCGCCTCCAGCCGCTGGCACGCCAGGGCCACGTCGCCAGCCTGGATGGCGTCCAATACGAGCCGGTGATTGTGGGCGCCCGTTTCGAGGTCCTCGCGCTGCAAGAATGCGCGCACGGACCGCATGCTCACGGCCCAGAACATCTCCAGAAGCTTGGACAGGAGTTGGTTAGACACACGGGCGAATAGCCTGGTGTGGAAGAGGTGATCCTGCTCGGCATAGATCCGGCCCGCGGCCGCCTGACGCTCCATTTCGGTTACGGTTTCATCGAGCGCGGCGATGTCCTCCGGGGTGAGCTTCTCCATAGCCTCCGGGAGGAACTCGCGTTCCAGGTAGAGGCGGATCTCCCGCAGATCGTAGAGGTTATGTGCGTCAAGCGAGAAGCTGTAAGCCAGGCCCTTCGTGGCCGTGGATGCCAGGGAAAACTCCCGGACGAACCAGCCCGAGCCGGCGCGCGCCTCAATGATCCCGGCGGACTCCATGGCGCGCATCGCCTCACGCAGCGTCGTGCGGCTGACACCCAACGCCTGGGCGAGCCGGCCTTCGGGGGGAAGCTGATCTCCGACTGCCAGCTTCTGTCGTTCCATGAGATCGGCAATCCTCGCCTGGACAGCGAGATTGGTGTTTCGTGGTGTGAGAGGTTCGACCTCGTCGAGGATGGCATCAACGTGAGCGGTCATTCGGATTTCCCTTCCGCGATGCATCGGTGAGGCAAGCTGCGCAACATCAGGCCATATAGATATGACAACAGTTGACGGAATTCAGATGTCTGACAGGATTATCGCGCATCCCTGTGCCTTTGTCAAGCCCCCAATTGTCTGGGGGTGTGGTGCAGAGTTTTGCGCAAATCGCCTTGTAGTGTCACGCAGAGCGTGAACGGGTCGACGATCCAAGGTGCGTTGCGGCGAGTCGCCAGTGAAGCATCCGTCACGTGCCAACGGCGAGACACGGATGCTTCGCTGGATATTCGCCGTCCTGGGCGACTTGGGGAACACTCGCTGCCTAGAAACTGTCAGCACGGATCCTTCGGCCTGACAACCTTGTGTCGCAAACCGCGGTCAGGGACTCGGCCTCAGGATGACAATGCCCGTTTCTTGCATGGAGACATGCCGCCTGCGCGGCATGGGTAACTCAGAATGACCTGTGGCGTGCTCACCACATGCATGATGTGCCCGCAGCGCTGCAAAACTTTGAACCCCACTCATTGTCTGGTGAGCCTTGCGCTGTGCGTCATGGGCCGACATTGACTGGGAAGTATGCCGTCTTACTGCCTGCCATCAGGCCGGCTGGTACCATCGACCCACGTTAACAACCTGGAGGATCTCATGGACGCCTTTTATCAGACAGTCTCCGGCTTTTCTTTCACCCTTGTCGGCCTGTGGTGGGCGGTGGTGCAGTTCAGACACGAAGAATGGATGGGCCACGCCGCGCGGCGCCGGCTGGTGTACAGTGTGCACCTCTCCTTCATGATCCCAGGCGTCATGAGCCTGGGTGCGATGATTGCCGGTGATCTCAAGATCATCTGGCGGCTGGTATTTATGCTTTCCTGCGTGTTTGCTATCCTCGCCTTGCTCTTCCTCACCCAGACGGCACGTGCTGCCTCCGGCGGAAAGGGCAAAGCCTACAGCGGCTGGTTCATTTGCGGAGGGCGGTGGGTCACGATCCTGCTCTACGCGTTGGTTGCTGTCGTCGCTGCAGACACCAATGTGGTCAAGCTGTTCGGTCCCACCATCACCCCGTTACAAGTGGAAGGGTTGCTGCTGACCTTATTGGTGTTCCTGGGAACCAGCGTGGCGTGGGATTTCCTGGCCGAACCGAAGGCGCAGGTTGAGACGTGACAGAATGGGCCGCCGGTGCTAAACTACGCCTGCATTCATTTCTGTCGGGAGGCCAGAACCGATGACTGACCTGCAATTGCCGCCAGGTATGGCGGCCCTGCGCGGTGAGCTCGGCGACATCGTCGCCGGGATCGAGCGCCGCGCACCCTACGCGGCGGTGTGGTTGTCGTCCCGCCAGGGGTTGACCATCTCCGTAGACAACCAGGAGGAACGCGTGGACGAGCGACCGCCGGCCGCGGGGACCGTGCTCACGGCCTTCGACGGTGTCGCCCTCCACGAGCGAGCGGTCGGCAGCTTCGATCGGACGCCGGTCGAGAAAGGGGCGCTTGGACTGGCGCATGACATCTCCGTGATTGCGGGGCCGGGCATCGACCCGGGTCCCGAGCGCCGCGGGGACTTCGCCACGTCGATGGAGATCCCGCCTGACACCCTCTCCACCCTGGAGAAGTTGGATCGCTGTCGCGATGTGCAGCGTCGATTGCGCGGGCTGGATCCCCGGATCGTGAACGCACGGGTCACCTACCAGGAGATCAGTGAGTACGCCGTTTTCCGTAACCGGGTGGCCGACCTGGGCCAACGCGTCCAGCGAGTGCGGCTGATGGTTATGGCGGTCGTCAGCGACGGGAACGAAGTGCGCTATAACTGGAGGAGCAAGGACGCCACGGGCGGCTGGGAGGCGCTGGCGTACACCGACGGCGAGCTGCGCCAGGTGGTTGACGAGGCGATCGCCCTGCTGACCGCCGAACGGATTGCGCCGGGCGAATACACCATCATCGCCGCACCGATTGTGGTGGGCACCATCGTCCATGAATCGTTCGGCCACGGCGTCGAGACCGACATGTTCCTGAAGGAGCGCGCCCGCGCCGCCCGGTATCTGGACAAAGTTGTCGGCTCGCCGCTGGTGAACATCTGGGAGGATCCAAGCTACCCCGCTGCCTTCGGCTCCTACTTTTTTGATGACGAGGGCATGCTGACCGCACCCACCCAAATCGTGGAGAACGGTATCTTCCGCCGCGGCATCACCGACCTGTACTCGGCCACGATGTTGGGCATCCCCCGCTCGGCCAACGGCCGGCGGCAGGACTACTCACGCAAGGCCTACGCCCGCATGAGCACCACAGCGTTCGCCCGGGGCGCTACACCGGTCGCCGATCTCTTCGCCCAGGTCGAAGATGGCATCTACCTGGAAAAGTGGTCCTCCGGCATGGAGGACCCACAAGGCTGGGGCATCCAGGTGACGTGCCACTTCGGCCACGAGGTCAAGCACGGCCGGGTGACGGGGCGCATGTTCGCGCCGGTCGGCATCACCGGCTACCTGCCCGACGTGCTCGCCAGCATCACCGCGGTGGGGGATGATTGGGACATGGACGGCGGCAACTGCGGCAAGGGCCACAAGGAGACCGTGCCGGTCAGTTCCGGCGGACCGCACTTGTTGATGAAAGCGAGGTTAGGCTGATGTTCCAGGCGATCATCCAAGCGCTCCAGGCGCGCACCGACCTGGCAGCCTGGACCTTGCGCCACATCACCACGCGCGGCGCGCAGTTGTATGCCGTGCCGGCGGGTGTCGAAGCGCGCCGCGTTGTGCAGGACGAGCGTTATATCGTGGATGTGCTGCGGCATACCCCCGGCTTTGACGGTTCAACCACCTGCGGCACGGGCACCGTCACGTTGCTGCCGGGCGACGAGATCACGGCAGCGTTGGACACGGCCGCTTTGACTGGGGGCCTGGTGCACAACCCGCCCCACGCCATCCCCGCGCCCGCCGAAATGCCGGAGGTCGCCCTGGTTGATCCCGCCCTGCGGGAGGAGTCAGCCGCGCTGCTTGACGCGGCGTACACTCAATTGCGGCAGGCCGTGGCCGCCTATCCGGCCGTGCGCATGACTGCCGCCGAGTTCTTCACCGATGAAGAGACCACCCGCCTGTGCAACAGCCGCGGCATCGACGCGACGCAGATCACCACCTCAATGGAGGTCGAGTGGGTGTTGATCGCGCGCGATGGTGAGCGCGAGGTCGAAACGTTCGTGGCGCTGAGCCGGCGCCGCGCATCAGATCTCGACCTGGGGGCCGAAGTCGTACGCCGCGCCCGTTATACCACCGATCTGCTAATGGCGACACCCCCGCCGCGCTACACGGGGCCGGTGATCCTGCGCGATGAAGTGCTCGCTGAGTTCATGAACAGCGGCGTCATCCAGACGCTGGCATCCGGCGCAGCGAAGTTCAGCAAGCTTACCACCTGGGAGATCGGCGGCTCCGTGCTTCGCGGCGAGGCTTCCGGTGATCCGCTCACGGTCTGGGCGAACCGGCAATTGCCTTATGGCACCCACGCCGGCCGCTTTGACAACGAAGGCCTGCCGGCCCAACGGGTGGCGCTGATCGAGGCGAATCGCCTGGCCGCGTTTACCGCGAGCCAGCGTTATGCCGACTACCTGTCGATCCCGCCCACCGGCGCCTTCGGCGACATCGAGGTGGCCGCCGGCACGACCCCGGCTGCTGCGCTGCTGGCAGAGCCGCACGTCGAAATCGTCGCGTTCTCATGGTTCAACCCCGATGAGGTGACCGGCGACTTTGCGTGCGAGATCCGCCTGGGTTACGTGGTAGATGGCGACAGGCGCACGCCGTTCAAGGGCGGTATGCTGGTAGGCAACGTCCTGGACGCCCTGGCCGATGTGCGTTGGAGCGCGGAAACGGGCTTCTACGGTGATTACCAGGGGCCGACAACGGCGCGCTTCCACAAGCTGACCGTCGCGGGAGAGTAAACTCCAGTCACAACGATTCAAATAAGAGGAACCCATGAGCAACGCCGTCACCATCGACTTGACCTCCGGCCGCACCGTCTCCCTGGAGAGGTTGATTATCGAAGACGTCTACACCGGCGTCACGGCCGGCTCACCGGAGGAGTTGCGGCAGATTTTGATCGACATCCCGCTGGAGCGCGTCCAGACGCTGGACGGCGAGGACGCGCCTTTCTATCTGATCGAGCCTCCGGCAGGTGCGATGCCCAGGCTGGCTGTTATTGTCGAGCTTAACTCGGACAAGCCCGTGCAGAACGGCGACGAAGGCGATTGCTCGGACCTGAACGTCTGTTGGTTCACCGACGAATTCCCCAGCGACATCCTGGCCCATATCGCAGAAAAGGTACGAGACGTCGACTGGGACCTCAACGCCGAGAACTTCGCCTGGTGAGAATGCTCAGGAACCATCGGCTGTGCTGAGACGTCTAGGATAGCAGCAGTGATTCGAGATATGACTTGGGCGCTTATCCGAAGGCCGCCTGCGGTTGAAACCGCAGGCTGGCAATCCGCAAACCTGTTGAAACAGGTTGACGACGAGCCGCACAGGTCACCCAGAGTGCGTTTCAACGCACTTGCGATAGCAGGCGGCGAGAGCCTGTCTCGGCGAGAGCCTGTCTCGCTGTATCGGGCATTTCAATCGCCGCCGGGCCGCTGCGGCGAGGCCACCGGGTCGCCCAATCCATCGGTGAACCTGCATTAACGCTTGGCCGCCGCGGCCGGACGGCGCCAACATCCTGAATCGGATCCAATATGTCCCGTATCCGCTGGCGATACCTGATCCCGGCCGGGGCGCTGTTGTGCATCGCGCTGCTGGCCTATTTCACGTTGTTTGCCGATCTTCCGAACCCGGCGCGCGCGCTGGGGAAGGAAGGTTCCACCGCGCCCAGCGTCCTCATCACCGATCGGAACGGGCGACAACTCTACGATGTCATCGATCCCGCCGGCAACAAGCAGGTGCCGGTGTCGCTGTCAGACGTCCCCCTGGCGTGCCGGCAGGCCACTGTCGCGACCGAAGACAGCCGGTTCTACGAACACCCAGGCATCGACTTCGCCAGTATTGTCCGCGCCGTGTGGCAAAGCTGGCGCACGGGCGAGCGGTTGACTGGCGCCAGCACGCTGACGCAGCAATTGGCCCGCAACCTCTTCCTTTCGGAACAAGAACGACAGGAACGCTCGTTGCGCCGCAAGCTGCGCGAGGCCTGGCTGGCCCTGCGGCTGGAGCAGGCGTATTCCAAAGATGGGCTGCTGGCGCTCTACCTGAACACGACCTACTACGGCCACTTCGCCGTCGGCATTGAGGCAGCGGCGCAGGCCTATTTCGGCGTCCACGCCAGCGAGCTGGATCTGGCGCAATGCGCGCTGTTGGCCGGGCTGCCGCAATACCCGGCCGGCTACAATCCGCTGGAAAATCCCGACGCCGCACGAAACCGCCAGGGGGTCGTGCTCGGCTTGATGGTGAAGCACGGCTACATCTCGCAAGCCCGTGCGGAGGACGCTGAAAAAGAGCGGTTGGCATATGCCAGCACCCCGTTCCCCATCGAGGCGCCGCACTTCGTGATGTGGGTGCAGGGTCAGCTCGAAGAACTGCTGGGCCGGGAACGGTTGGCCGCAGGCGGGCTGCGCGTCACGACGACGCTCGACCTGGACTGGCAGCATCAAGCTGAGGCGATCGTCCAGCGGCGGCTGGCGCAGCTCCGTCCGTGCGCAGCGAGCGCGCCGGCCACCGATTGCGATCCTGGCGCCGATCCGGCCCGCCGGGTGGACGACGCCAGCCTGGTGGCGCTCGATCCGCACTCCGGCGCCGTGTTGGCGATGGTGGGCAGCCCTGACTATTTCGACGCCGCGATTAGCGGCGCAGTGAATGCGGTGCTGGCGCTCCGGCAGCCTGGCTCGGCCATCAAGCCGCTCACCTATGCGGCTGCGCTGGACCCGGCGCGCGCCCAGGCGGCCGGGCGGCAGCCGTGGACGGCCGCCACGCTCATCCCCGACCTGCGGGCTTCCTTCCTCACCGCCGAAGGCCAGCCCTACGTCCCCGAAAACTACGACCTGAAATACCACGGCCCTGTCACCGTGCGAACGGCGTTGGCAAATTCGTATAACATCCCGGCCGTGAAGACCCTGGATGCCATCGGCGTGGATGCGCTGATCGAGCAGGCGGCGCGACTGGGGATTCCGTGGGATCAAGGGTCGAGGTTCGTGAATGCCGAAGTGCCAGTAGCCAGTGGCGAAACGGAATACGCACCACGCAATACCCAATCCCGCTTTGGCCTGGCGCTGACGCTAGGCGGCGGCGAGGTACGACTGCTCGATCTGACCGCAGCTTACGCGGCGTTCGCCAACGGCGGGATGCGCGTGCAGCCGTTCGCTATCAGCCGCGTCGAGACGTTGGATGGGGAAGTGCTGTTCGACCAAGGGTCGAAGGTTGAAAGGTTGAAGGTTGAAGGTGCGAACGCGTTATCCGTTCAACTTTCAACGTTGAACCTTCAACCCGTCCTCGATCCCCGCGTCGCGTATCTCATTACCGACATCCTGAGCGACAACGCTGCACGCGTCCCAGCGTTCGGACAGGGCAACTGGCTGGAGATCGGCCGGCCCGCGGCGGCCAAAACGGGAACGACCACCGACTGGCGCGACAACTGGACGCTCGGCTATACGCCCGACCTGGCCGTTGGGGTGTGGGTGGGCAACGCCGATAACACGCCTATGAAAGACGTCAGCGGCATCAGCGGCGCCGGGCCGATCTGGCACGACTTCATGACGGCCGTCCTGCGGGACACCCCGCCCCAGGCGTTCTCCCGGCCGAACGGATTGGTGCAGGTGGAGGTGTGTGCGGATTCCGGGCTGCTGCCACTTCCGGCAGATAGCGAATCGCAGATGGCAGATGGCAGCGGTTCACCACCGGCCGTTGGCCATCAGCCATCAGCCAGCAGCCATCAGCAGCCATCGGCCATCGGCCACCTGCCAATCGCTGTCCCGTGTCCCAACCGCCGCCTGGAATGGTTCATCGCCGGCGCCGAGCCGACGCAGGCAGACCGGTCGCACGTGCAGGTGATGATCGACGTGCGCACCGGCCAGCCGGCCAAAGCCTCCACCCCGGCCGAATACCTTCAGCCGGAGACCTATTGGCAGCTCCCGGCCGAATACCAGGCGTGGGCGCGGAAGAACGGCGTGCCGCAGCTTGTGCAAGGGAGCGGGGGAGCAGGGGAGCAAGGGGGTGGTGTACCTTCGACCTCTGCATCTTCGGCGCCTCTGCTCGCGCTCACCAGCCCCGATCCGAATCGCGTCTACCGGATTGACCCGGGGCTGCCGGCCAGCGCCCAAGAGGTCCCGATCACAGCGCTTCCGGATTTTAGCCTCACGGGACAGGCGGACCGCATCACGTTGCTGGTGGATGGCGAGCCGTTCGCCACTGTCGCCGGGCCGGATTACACGGCGTGGTGGCGGCTGACCAGAGGCCGGCATATCTTCCAGGCCGCGGCCGTCGAAGCGGACGGCGTCCAGGTACGGAGCGAATCGATCGTGGTGTTTGTCGATTGAGCAGAAATATCGGAATTGAAAAGGGTGCATTCAAAACGAGTTGGAGCCGCGAGGTATTTGGAACGCGAAGACACGAATGTGAGCGCGCCGGCTTCGTGGCCTTCGCACTTCGTGTTCTTCGTGAACCTTCGCGCCTTCGTGTTCCAGACGTCGCCCGCTAACTCGTTTTGAACACACCCAATTGAAAAAGGTGCCCGCCATCCACGAATGGCTCACGAATACTGCCGTCGTGATTCGTGGACGGCCAGCTTCTATCGTCCATGGTCAATCGTCCATCGTCGTTCTCAGCACAGGATGCTTGCAAACGACCGGGAACTTGCGGCATCCAGCGTGCGTCTTGGATAGCGGACGTTCGCAGAAGCGAGGCGACCTCATACCTCTTGGTCCCATCGGTGCTCTTGAAGAAGAGGAGGCAACCATGCGTGTCAATCGTGTCGCAAACTTACTGGCCATCATCGTTCTCATCTTTTTGGCTGCCTGCTCCTCGGTGCAGACGCCGGGTTCTGCCGTGCAACCGGCTAACTCACCTACCAGCCAGGCGCTTGATCTTCCCACCGCCCAGCCGCCCAGCCAACCGGCCGGTAAGCTGGTCAGCCAGCCGACGGCCGTGCCCGCCCCCACCCCAACCCGTGCGCCTTTGCCGCCCACCGTGGTCAGCGTCACGCCCGCCCAGGGCGAGGAGCAGAGGCTGGACGCGCCGGTGCTGATTACTTTCGACCAGCCGATGAACCCGACCACGACCGGCGCCGCGTTCAGCATCGAGCCGAAGGTGGCCGGCGAGGTGAAGGTGCAGGGGGATGAGCTGTCCTTCCTGCCAGGCGAACAGCTCAAACGCGACGCGCAGTATCAGGTCACGGTGACTGCGACGGCCTCAAGCCAGGCTGGCCTGCCGCTTCAGCAGCCGGTCTCATTCAAATTCACCACGGTCGGCTTCCTGGAAGTGACCGGCACGCAGCCCACCGACGGCGCCGACAACACGGCGGTTGACGACACCATCACCGTCGCCTTCAACCGGCCGGTGGTGCCGCTGACCGGCGCCGGCGATCAGGCCAATCTGCCGCAGCCGCTGATCATCACCCCCACAATCCCCGGCAAGGGCGAATGGATCAACACCAGCATCTATCGTTTCACGCTGGAAAACGGCCTGGCCGCCTCGACCTCCTACAGCGTCACTGTGAAGGCCGGGCTGGAGGATTCTACCGGCGGCCTTCTGGCCGAGCCGTACACCTTCGGCTTCCGCACCGCCGATCCGACCATCGTCCGGTGGCAGCCTGAGAACACGATCAACGTCAAGATCGAAGGCACGATCTCAGTAACCTTCTCGATGCCGATGGATCACGCCAGCACCCAGGCGGCGTTCTCCCTGGTGGATGACGCGGGCAAGCCGGTGGCCGGCGCCTTCACGTGGGCACAAAACGACATGGAGCTGGGCTTCAAGCCGGCCCAGGTGTTGAAGTTCGGCGTCGCTTACGAGGCGGCGGTCGCTGCAACGGCTCGTGCAGCCAACGGAGAAGGCACGCTGCGGGCCGGCGACCTTCGCGTGCTGGCCTTCCGCACGGTGCCGCTCCCCTCGGTGGCCCGCACCGAACCCAGCCAGGGCAACAAGAGTGCCGATTCGCAGGCCGGTGTGCGCTTCCAGTTCGCAGGACCGATGAATCCGGCCAGCTTCGTCAGCGGCACAATCACCATCCTCCCCCGGCCGACGCAGGTCTACACCTACTACAACGACATGGACAACGCGCTCTTCCTGGACTTCGACAAGAGCGCCGCCACCGCGTACACCATCACGCTGTCGGGCAAGCTCGCCGATCTCTACGGCAACACGCTGGGGGAAGATTACGTGCTCCGCTTCAGCACGCGCGACTACGATCCGATCCTCCAGCTCAACGGGTCGACACAGGTGGGCACGTACAGCGCGTACACGCAGACCGAGGCGGTCGTGCTCTACCGCAACGTGCCGGAGGTGAAATTCAGCCTCTACTCCGTGACGCCGGACGAGTTTATCCGCCTGACGGGCCAAAACGGCTGGGAAGCCTGGGATAAATACCAACCGCAGAGCAAAAACCTCATTCGCCAGTGGTCCGTGCCGTCGAAAGCAGCCCGCAACCAGATCGGCTTCATGCGAGAACCGCTGCTGGGAGCCAACGGCCAACCGCTTCCGCCCGGCATCTACTACCTGATGCTCGGCGGCATCACGACGGCCGGGCAATCACGCCCCCCGCGCCAGATCCTGGTGCGTTCCGACATGAACGTGACGCTGAAGGCGGGCCAGGACGAGGCATTGGCCTGGGCGACGGATCTCAAGTCAGGCCAGCCAATAGCCGATGCCACGGTGCGCTTCGCCGATAACGGCAAGAATAACGTGCGCGCCACGGCTGACGCTGATGGCGTGGCCCAAGCCGCGCTGCCCGCGGCGCGCAACGTGTGGGACCCGCTGCTCGCCATTGTCACGACGCCGGGCGGGTCATTCGGCATCGCATCCACGACCTGGCAGGACGGCATCAGCCCGTGGGACTTTCACGTGCAGGGAGGCGTTCAGCCGGAACCTTACGTCGGTTATGTCTACACCGACCGCCCCATCTATCGCCCCGATCAGACGGTTTACTGGAAGGGGGTTTTCCGGCGTGAGGACGATGCGCGCTTCAGCCTGCCCGTCGCGGGCCAGCCGGTGACGGTGACCATCAACGACGACCAGGGCAACCAGCTCCTCCAGCAGACGCTGGGATTCAACACGGTCGGCGCGGTGGACGGTAAGCTGGTTCTTGGGCCGGACGCCAGCCTGGGCTACTACTTTATCTCGCTGCAAATCGACAAGGAGCACTCCTACGGCGTGGGTTTCCAGGTGGCGGAGTATCGCAAGCCAGGGTACGAGCTGAGCGCCAAGACCCTCCAGCCCGAATACATCCAGGGCGAGCAGATCGACGTGACAGGGCAAGCGAGCTACTTCTTCGGCGGGCCGGTGACAAACGGCAAGGTGAAGTGGGTGCTGTCCAGCACGGACGCGCCCTTCCAGTACCAGGGCGAGGGCTACTGGAGCTTCGAGGATTACGACTGGTACACGCCCGATTCCGGCGCTGCGTACGGCGGGCAGATCAGCCAGGGCGAGGGCGTGACCGACGCCGATGGCCGCTTCACCTTCAGCGTGCCGGCCGACATCAGCAAATTTACGCGCAGCCAGCGCTTCACCTTCGACATCACCGTCGAGGACATCAACAATCAGGCCGTTTCGACGCAAGCCACCGCCGTGGTGCACAAGGGCGAGTTCTATATCGGCTTGAAGCCGCGCAGCTATGTCGTGGTCGCCGGCCAACCGGCTCAGATGGACGTGATCACCGTCGATCCGCACAGCCAGCCCGTGCCAAACATCCCGGTGACGCTGATCGTCAACCAGGTGGAATGGAAGAGCGTGCGCGAGCAGGCCGAGGACGGCAACTACTACTGGACCACCCGAGCCAAGATGACGCCGGTGGTGACCCAAACGCTCACGACCGATGCGACCGGCGCGGCCGTGCTGAACTGGACGCCTGAAACGCCCGGCGAGTACAAGATCGCCGCGACGGCCCGCGACACGCACGGGCATACGATCCGCAGCGCCGCCTACACCTGGGTGAGCGGGACCGAGTACGTGCCGTGGCGGACGGAAAACAATGACCGGCTGGAGCTGGTAGCCGATAAGACCGAATACCAGGTGGGTGACGTCGCCGAGATCCTGGTCACCAGCCCGTACCAGGGCAAGGTGAAGGCGCTGCTGACCACCGAGCGCGGCCACATCCTCAGCGCGAAAGTGATTGAGCTGACAGGCAACAGCGAAGTGCTGAAACTGCCGATCACGGCCGACGACGCGCCGGACGTCTTCGTCTCGCTGGTCGTGGTGAAAGGGATCGACGAGACCAACCCGACACCGTCGTTCAAGGTGGGCCTGGTGCAGCTCAAGGTCTCTGTGGCCGACAAACAGTTGCAGGTGATCGTGACGCCCGTCTGTGGAGGCGTTGCGTGCGCCGTCTCTACAGACGGCGCGCCGCCTACATTCGCGCCGCGCGACACCGTCGCGTGGACCGTGAAGACGTTGGACGCTGCCGGCAAGCCGGTGCAGGCCGACGTCTCGCTGGCGCTGGTGGACAAGGCGGTGCTGTCGCTGGCCGACGACAATGCTGGCCTGATGATGGATCGCTTCTACTACGAGCGCGGCCTCGGCGTGCAGACCGGCGCAACGCTGGTGCTCAGCGTCGACCGCTTGATCGCCCAGTTGGTGGAGGGCGGCAAAGGCGGCGGCGGTGGCGGCGGCGGGCCGACGATGTCCGAAGTCCGGCAGGAGTTCCCGGACAGCGCCTTCTGGCAGGCGAGCGTGAAAACCGGTCCCGACGGCACGGCGCAGGTCGTCGTGACCCTGCCGGACAACCTGACCACCTGGACGATGGACGCCCGTGCGACCACCACTGACACCCTGGTGGGCCAGAGCAAGACCGACATCATCGCGACGAAAGATCTGCTGGTGCGGCCGGTGCTGCCCCGGTTCTTCATCGAAGGTGACAGGGCCGAGATCGGCGGGGTAGTCAACAACACCACCGGCAATCCGCTGGACGTGACGGTGACTATCGACGCAGCCGGCCTCACTCTTTCAGGGGTGCCCGAACAGAAGGTATCCGTCCCGGCCAGCGGCACCGCCAAGGTCACCTGGCCGGTGACCGCGGCCAGCGTGCCGGCGCAGGACCAGGTGACCGTCACCTTGCACGCAACCGGCGGCGCATTGAGCGACGCCGTGCAGATCGCGCTGCCGGTCTACCGTTACACTACGCCGGAGGTGGTGGGCACCAGCGGGCAGGTCGGCCTGGACGAGAGCCGCCTGGAGCTGGTGCGCCTCCCGGCCAACGCCGATCCCACCCGGGGCGAGCTCGACGTGACGCTGGAGCCGAGCCTGGCGGCGGGTATGCTGGGCGGGCTGACCTACCTGGAGCACTACCCTTACGAATGCACCGAGCAAACGTTGAGCCGCTTCCTGCCCAACGTCATCTCGTACCAGGCGTTGAAGAAGCTTGGGCTGAGCAATCCTGACCTGGAAGCAAAGCTGCCGCAAGAGGTCGGCGTGGGGTTGCAGCGGCTCTACGCCCGACAGCACGTGGACGGCGGCTGGGGCTGGTGGACAAACGACGACAGCATCACGACCATCTCAGCCTACGTCGTATTCGGGCTGGCTAAGGCCAGGCAGGCCGGCTTCACCGTCGACCAGGGCGTGCTCGGCCGCGGCGTGCAGTTCCTGGAGGGCAAGCTCAAGGCGCCGAAGGATCTCCAGCCGTGGCAGTACAACGAGCAAGCGTTTGCGATCTACGCGCTGGCCGAGGCAGGCCAGATGGAGCCGAACCGTGCCGGCGCGCTGTTCGAGACGCGGGAAGGGTTGAGCCTCTACGGCAAGGCGTACCTGGCGTTGGCGCTGGATCTGATCGGCGATAAGGCCGCGGCGGCGCGCATCAAGACGCTGCTGGCCGATATCGGCGGCAAGGCTGTGGTCAGTGCCACCTCGACGCACTGGGAAGAAGGGTGGACGGACTACTGGAACATGAACACCGACACCCGCAGCACCTCCATCGTGCTGGATGCGCTGGCGAAGCTCGACCCGCAGAACAGCCTGGCCCCTAACGCCGTCCGCTGGCTGATGAGCGCGCGCAAGGCCGATCGCTGGGAGACGACCCAGGAAAACGCCTGGGCCATCATGGCGCTGACCGACTGGATGGCCGCGACGGGCGAGCTCCAGGGAAGCTACGACTGGCGGGTGGCGCTGAACGGGAATCCGCTCGGCCAGGGCACGGTGACGCCGGCCACGGTGCAGGACGTGACGACGCTGCGCGGTGACATCACCCGGCTGCTGCTGGATCAGACCAACAGCCTGACCATCAGCCGCAACGCGTCAGGCAATGAGACCGGCAAAGGCCAGCTCTACTACACCGCCCACCTGAAGACCTACCAGCCGGTGGAGCAGGTCGCGCCGCTGAACCGCGGCGTAGCGGTGAGCCGCGAGTACCGGCTGGTTGACTGCGGCCAGACCGATCCGAAACAGACGTGCCCGACCATCACGCAGGCGAAGGTGGGCGATGTGATCGAGGTCAAGCTGAGCGTGGTCGTGCCCCACAGCCTGCACTACGTGATCGTCGAGGATCCGCTGCCCGCCGGCACCGAGGCGCTGGACACGAGCCTGAAGACCACCAGCAGAACGGTCAAGGGGCCCGCCCTGAGCCAGTCGAAGGGGCCGGAGGTGTCGCAAAACGGCGAAAGTGCGGCGCCCTGGTCAGGTTGGACGTGGACACCCGATCACGTGGAGCTGCGGGATGAGAAGACGGTGCTGTTCCAGACCGATCTGCAGCCCGGCACCTACGAGTTCACGTACCAGATCCGGGCCAGCCTGCCCGGCGAGTTCCTCACCCTGCCGCCCACCGCGTACCAGATGTACTTCCCGGAGGTGTGGGGCCGCGGCGCGGGAGGCGTGTTCACGGTGACGGAGTAGCCCCTCTCAGGGATTAGGGATTAGGGATTGGGGATCAGGGATTGGGTTGCGGGCGATGTGGTACAGCCCAGCACACTTCGCGTGAGCGGGTTAACCGGTCAACCCGCGCGGCGGCGTATCACCAGGCATGAGCATCCTGAGCGGGTTAACCGGCCAACCGACACGGCGGCGTAGCACCGGGCATGAGCATCCTGAGCGGGTTAACCGGCCAACCGACACGGCGGCGTAGCACCAGGCATGAGCATCCTGAGCGGGTTAACCGGTCAACCCGCGCGGCGGCGTAGCACCGGGCACGAGCATCCTGAGCGGGTTAACCGGCCAACCGACACGGCGGCGTAGCACCGGGCACGAGCATCCTGAGCGGGTTAACCGGCCAACCGACACGGCGGCGTAGCACCAGGCACGAGCATCCTGAGCGGGTTAACCGGCCAACCGACACGGCGGCGTAGCACCAGTCGAAGGATGCGGGGGTCGATCCTGTGCAGACGACCGACCCGCTCCTTCTCACTCCATGTTCTTGGCGGAGGGTGATGCCTGCGCTACAATGGGATTGGCTTCTTGTGGACTGAGACACGGACTCTGCACCAGATGACGAAGGGAGGTGATACGATGACCGGATTGGAAGCGCTGCAATCGGTGCAATACGTGACCGCAAAGGACAAACGGTTGGCTGTCATCGATATCGAGGACTGGGAAGCCATGCTGGAGTGGCTGGAGACAATCGAGGATATGCAGATCGCCGCGCGGGCCCATGAGCAACTGAGGGCAGCCGAAGGCGATCGTGCGCGCGCCGGATGGCGCAGATGGGATGACGTGAAGGGTGAGCTGGCGTGAATCGCTAAAGCGTAGCCAGCGGATACTTTCGCGCCGGTTATGAAGAAGCGACAGGCCAGGTATCTCGGAAAGGAGAGACCTGGCTTGTTCTATTGTCATTCAGGGGATTAGGGATTAGGGATTAGGGATTGGGGATTAGGGATTGGGGATTAGGGATTAGGGATTAGGGATTAGGGATTGGGGATTAGGGATTGGGGTCGCGAAGGGTGATAGCTGCGGGATCAGTCTAAGGGGCTGCGGACGGCGAGGCCGCCGCGCTGCAGGACATGGGTATAGATCATGGTGGTTTTGACGTCTTTGTGGCCGAGTAATTCCTGGACGGTGCGGATGTCGTAGCCATTCTCCAGCAGATGGGTGGCGAAGGAGTGGCGGAAGGTGTGGCAGGTGACGCGCTTGTCGAGGCCGGCGGCGCGGGCGGCCTGACGGACGGCCTTTTGCAGGCCGCTTTCGTCCAGGTGGTGGCGCCGGGTCTCCCCGGAGCGCGAGTCTATAGAAAGCTGGTCGGACGGGAAGACGTACTGCCAGATCCATTCGCGGGCTGCGTTGGGGAATTTGCGATCGAGCGCGTCAGGGAGATAGACGGCGCCGCAGCCCTTGGCCAGGTCCTCCACGTGCAGGCGTTTGACCCACTGCAAGTGCTCCTTGAGCGGCTCGATGAGGCTATCGGGCAGCATCGTGACCCGATCCTCGTCGCCTTTGGTGTCGCGCACGATAATGGCGCGGCGAGCGAAATCCACATCCTTGACGCGCAGACGCAGGCATTCGAGCAAACGCAGCCCGCTGCCA